>Ga0102928_1000049_pt1 | contig 57520 bp, 54 predicted proteins | sample SalPonR1_B_D1_MG_FD_78504 | JGI IMG/M metagenome (GOLD analysis project Ga0102928, IMG submission 78504) | Salt pond soil microbial communities from South San Francisco under conditions of wetland restoration - Salt Pond MetaG R1_B_D1_MG | ecosystem: Environmental > Aquatic > Marine > Intertidal...
CGCCGCCAGATCATCCAGCGGGCTTGCGGGCAACCCGCAGCCGCGCGCGAATTCATCCGATGAATAAAGCGCATGACGCGCCGGATAAAGCGCATGATAAAGCGCGCGTTCGCCCCCCGAAACGGTGCGCGGCACCGCATGCTCGATCACGTCGCCGACGCGGTAATCCTCGAAAAAGCGACCCGGATTGGTCTTGGCCATGCTTACTGTTCCCCCAGTTTCAGATCGGGGCTGTACGCGCCCTCGACCTCTTTCACCACGGCCTGACCGCAGCGCATCACCCCGTTGGCGTGGTCATAGGCATAGGTCGGGTCGCCATGAAGCGCCCAGCCCTTGTCCAGCGCGGCGCTGACCTTGTGGCAGAATGCCGACGTGTCATCGCCCGAAATAAAGCGGTAGAGCTTCATCGCGTCACCCGAAAACCGGATAGCCCAGCCAGTAGTGGATCGCCGAGATCACGGCGAAAAGCACCACCGTCCCGCCAAGTGCCGCGATTTCCTTGCTCTTGGGCGCAGGCGCGGGCGGGGTCCATTCGGGCTGTGACTTGTTGATGACGATCATCTCGACCACCGCCCAGGCCAGCAAACCGCCGAACAGCACGAAGGAGGGCATGTCGCCATTGACCAGCAAATGCGCCAGCGCCCAGACCTTGACGCCCGCCAGCATCGGGTGGCGCATCTTTCGCGCCAGCCCGGTCTGCATCCCCGAGACGGCGAACAGGTAGACCGAAAGCAGCATCAACAGGTTGTTGATGCCCACCGTCGCCGGATGCCGCCCCCAGAGAAACGCACCATCCGCCGCGCGATAGCCGATCACCATCAGCACCAGACCCGCCAGGATCACCAGCGCCGCCAGCCCCCTGCCGGCGTTGCCCATGCCTTCGCGCGCGTCGGGGGCGAAGCGCTTGAACATATGCCCCGCAACCCACAGGATCAAACCCAGAAAAAGATATGTCATGCCGTGCTACTCCGCTGCCATTTCCCTGATCGCCCCGGCCTTGCCCAGCAGGCGCTTGGCAGCGACCACATGCAGGTTCTCGACGATTTGCCCGTCCACCACGGCCACACCCTGCCCCGAGGCCTTGCTTTCCTCATAGGCGGCGATCTGGCGCTCGGCGGTTTCGATTTCCGACTGTGTCGGCGCAAAGGCGGTGTTGGTCACCTCGATCTGCGCCGGGTGAATCAATGTCTTGCCATCAAAGCCGAGGTCGCGGCCCTGCTCGCATTCGGCCTTCAGCCCGTCGCCATCGCGGAACCGGTTATAGACCCCGTCGATTACCACCACGCCACGCGCCGCGCGCGCCGCCATCACGATCATCTGCAAGGCAGTCATCAGCGGCAGACGGTCGGCGCGGTAGCGGCAGCCAAGATCCTTGGTCAGATCGTTGGTGCCCGTGACCAGCCCCGTGACCTGTGCATGGGCCGCGATCTCGCGGGCGTTGAACACGCTGGCGGGGGTTTCCATCATAACCCAGATCGGCACCTGCGGCCCCAGCATGTCGGCCAGGTTGTCCACATCCGACGGCGTGTTGACCTTGGGCAGCAAGATCGCATCCGCACCCGCCTCGCCCAGCACACGGACATCCTCAAGACCCCATTCGGTGGTCAGCGCATTGATCCGAACGATCCGCGACCGCTTACCATAGCCACCTTCGCTGAGCGCGCGCGCCAGCGTCTCGCGCGCCTCGGCCTTGGCTTCGGGCGCAACGGCATCCTCCAGATCGAAGATGATCGCATCCGCGGGCAGCTCGCGCGCCTTTTCCAGCGCCCGTTCCTTGGAGCCGGGAATGTAAAGAACCGAGCGGTAGGGTCGCGTCGCGGTATCCATCTGAAGCCTGTCTCCCGAGTCACTGCCGAAATAAACTTGCGCCGGAATGCCACTTTTTGCGCGAAAAATTCAAGTGCTTTGTCGCCGCAACGCAGAAAATGCCAGGTTCACGGTGCCGGCAACCTAGGTCAGCGCATCCCAGATCAGCTTGCCTCCGGTCAATGTCAGCAACACATAAGTGACCGCAAAGAACAACCGCTCAGACACCATCCGGTGCGCCCGCACCCCCAGCCAGGCGCCAAGAATCGCGACTGGCGCCAGCACGAGGTCGATCAGCAAGGTCTCGACGGTGAATATTCCCAGAAAGGCGTAGGGCACGAATTTCACGATATTGTAGACCCAGAAGGTCAGCACCGTCGTCGCCTGAAACGTCGTCTTGTCCAGCCGCTGGGACAGCAGATAGGCGGCGGCGGGCGGCCCGCCCGCATGGCTGACAAAGCTCGTGAACCCGGCCACCACACCCGCCAGCACGCCCACCCAGCCCGGCAACGGCCTTGCCGCCACCCGCATGAGCCCCGCGCGCAGCGCGATCTGCCAGCCGACGAACAGGAAACAGACTGCCCCGATCAGCAGCCGCAACAGATCGGCATCCGCCACCCTGTAAAGCGCCGCGCCCAGCGCAACCCCCGGCACGCCGCCCAGCACCAGCCTGCGTGCGTCGCGCCAGCTCCAGCGCCGCCAATAGGGCCTGAGCGTCGAGAGGTCGATCAGCATCAGCAGCGGCAGCATGATGCCCAGCGCCTGACCCGGCGGCACCACCAGCGCCAGAATCGACGCGCCCGTAAAGGCCGCCCCCGAGCCGAATCCGCCCTTGGAAATCCCGGCCATCAGCACCGCAGGCACCGCAAGCGCAAAAACGCCAAACTCGATCGGCAGCATGGTATTTGCCCATAAATCCCTGTTTCCCGGCACCATTATCGCGTTTCACCGCCCGCCGCCAGAAACAGCCAATGATGCCCGCAAAGCGCGCCGGTCTTGCGCAAGCCGCGATTTGGGACTACCCCAAGCGCGAAAATTCCAACCGACCGGAGACAGAATCCAATGGCCAGACCCAAGATCGCCCTCATCGGCGCAGGACAGATCGGTGGCACCCTTGCCCACCTTGCCGCGCTGAAGGAACTGGGCGATGTCGTCCTGTTCGATATCGCCGAAGGCACCCCCGAAGGCAAGGCGCTCGACATCGCTGAATCCGGCCCCTCCGAAGGGTTCGACGCCCGCCTGAAAGGCACCCAGGATTACGCCGACATCGCCGGCGCCGACGTGTGCATCGTCACCGCCGGCGTGCCCCGCAAGCCGGGCATGAGCCGTGACGACCTTCTGGGCATCAACCTCAAGGTCATGAAATCCGTGGGCGAAGGTATTCGCGACAACGCCCCGGACGCCTTCGTGATCTGCATCACCAACCCGCTTGACGCGATGGTCTGGGCGCTGCGCGAATTCTCTGGCCTGCCCCATGAAAAGGTCTGCGGCATGGCCGGTGTGCTGGACAGCGCCCGCTTCCGCCACTTCCTCAGCCTCGAATTCGACGTCTCGATGAAGGATGTCACCGCCTTCGTTCTGGGCGGCCATGGCGACACGATGGTGCCGCTGATCCGCTATTCGACAGTGGCCGGCGTGCCGCTGCCCGACCTTGTCGCGATGGGCTGGACCACACAGGACAAACTGGACGCCATCGTTCAGCGCACCCGCGATGGCGGCGCCGAGATCGTCGGCCTGCTCAAGACCGGCTCGGCCTTCTACGCGCCCGCCACCTCGGCCATCGAAATGGCCGAAGCCTATCTCAAGGATCAGAAACGCGTGCTGCCCTGCGCGGCCTATGTCGATGGCGCCTTCGGGCTGAACGGCTTTTATGTCGGCGTGCCCACGGTGATCGGCGCGGGCGGCATCGAACGCGTTCTGGACATCAAGATGACCAAGGACGAACAGGCCATGTTCGACAAATCCGTCGATGCGGTCAAAGGTCTGGTGAAGGCCTGCAAGGAAATCGACAGCACGCTCGCCTGATCCCGGGCAGCACTGATGCCGTCATCTCGGCGCCCCTGCGGGGGCGCCGTTTTCATGAACCGCATTGATTCTTTTCAAATATGCGGAATCCAAGATATTTTGCTTTGTGATCACAGCAATAATTTGTGTGATCACAAAACGCCGAAAATTGCCTGAAATATCCACCCCACAGAAGAAAACGGTTTAAACCGGCGTCAAGCATGTGGGTATATCTGTCCTGATCGTAGCAAAACGGGACATTTTCATGAACATCCATGAGTATCAGGCGAAGGCCCTCCTTCGCTCTTACGGCGCCCCGGTCTCGGATGGCCGCGTCGTGCTGCGCGCGGAAGAGGCCAAGACCGCCGCGGGCGAACTCGACGGCCCCCTCTGGGTGGTCAAGGCGCAGATCCACGCAGGTGGCCGCGGCAAGGGCAGCTTCAAGGAACCCGGCGCAGGCGAAGCCGGCGGTGTCCGCCTCGCCAAGTCGGTCGAGGAAGCCGCCGAGGAAACCAAGCGCATGCTGGGCCGCACCCTCGTCACCAAGCAGACCGGCCCGGCCGGCAAGCAGGTGAACCGGATCTATATCGAAGACGGCTCCGGCATCGAAAAGGAATTCTACCTCGCGCTTCTGGTCGACCGCCAGACATCGCGCATCTCTTTCGCCGCCTCGACCGAAGGCGGCATGGATATCGAGGAAGTCGCCGAAAGCACCCCCGACAAGATCCTCAGCTTCTCGGTTGATCCCGCCACCGGCTACCAGCCGTTCCATGGCCGCCGGATCGCCTTCATGCTGGGCCTCGAGGGCGCGCAGATCAAGCAATGCGTCAAGCTGATGGGCATCCTCTATTCGCTGTTCCTCGAAAAGGACATGGAGATGCTGGAAATCAACCCGCTGATCCTGACCGACAAGGGCGACCTGAAATGCCTCGACGCCAAGATGGGGTTCGACTCCAACGCGGTCTACCGTCATCCCGACATCGCCGAGCTGCGCGACACGACCGAGGAAGACCCCAAGGAACTCGAAGCCTCCAAATACGATCTGAACTACATCGCTCTGGATGGCGAGATCGGCTGCATGGTGAACGGCGCGGGCCTTGCGATGGCCACGATGGACATCATCAAGCTCTATGGCGCTGAACCGGCCAACTTCCTTGACGTAGGCGGTGGCGCCACCAAGGAAAAAGTGACCGAGGCGTTCAAGATCATCACCTCGGACCCGCAGGTCAAAGGCATCCTGGTCAACATCTTCGGCGGTATCATGCGCTGCGATGTGATCGCCGAGGGCGTGATCGCCGCCGTGAAAGAGGTGGGGCTCAAGGTGCCGCTGGTGGTGCGTCTCGAAGGCACGAATGTCGAGAAGGGCAAGGAAATCATCTCGTCTTCCGGCCTCGACGTGATCGCTGCCGACGACCTCAAGGACGGCGCCGAAAAGATCGTGAAGGCGGTCAAAGGCTGACCCCCAGGGCGCGCATCCGCTGCGCGCCTTTCCCGGAATTTCCAAAGGAGAACGCCAAGATGGCAGTCCTCATCGACGAAAACACCAAGGTGATCTGTCAGGGCCTCACCGGCTCGCAGGGCACTTTCCACACCGAACAGGCGATCGCCTATGGCACCAAGATGGTCGGCGGCGTGACCCCCGGCAAGGGCGGCCAGACGCATCTTGACCTGCCGGTCTTCAACTCGGTCCACGAGGCCAGGCACCAGACCGGCGCGAACGCGTCGGTGATCTATGTCCCGCCGCCCTTCGCCGCCGACTCGATCCTCGAGGCGATCGACGCCGAGATGGAAGTGATCGTCTGCATCACCGAAGGTATCCCGGTTCTGGACATGATGCGCGTCAAGCGCGCGCTGGAAACCTCGAACTCCAAGCTGATCGGCCCCAACTGCCCCGGCGTCATCACGCCGGACGCCTGCAAGATCGGCATCATGCCCGGCCATATCCACAAGCGTGGCAAGGTCGGCGTCGTGTCGCGCTCGGGCACGCTCACCTACGAGGCGGTCAAGCAGACCACCGATGTGGGCCTTGGCCAGTCCACCTGCGTCGGCATCGGCGGCGACCCGATCAAGGGGACCGAGCATATCGACGTGCTGGAATGGTTCCTCGACGATGACGAGACCGAGGCGATCATCATGATCGGCGAAATCGGCGGCTCCGCCGAGGAAGACGCCGCCGAATTCCTCGCCTCCGAGCGCAAGAAGGGCCGCTGGAAACCCACCGCGGGCTTCATCGCCGGGCGCACCGCGCCTCCGGGCCGCCGCATGGGCCATGCGGGCGCCATCGTCGCCGGTGGCAAGGGCGGCGCTGACGACAAGATCGAGGCGATGAAATCCGCCGGGATCACCGTCGCCGACAGCCCCGCCACCCTGGGCGAGGCCGTCCTGGCCGCGATCAAGGGCTGAACATCACCCGGGTGGGCGGCATCACCGCCCACCCTCTCGCTCCGGCGAAGCATCATGACGGGCACCTGAGCGACCATCCGGGTTTCTCTCCTGCTGCTTCACCAGACCGGTCAGAAAGGACGCGCGATGACGGATCAACCCAGAACGGCATTTACCCGCGCCGCGCCCGCCATGCTGCGCCCCGGACACGGCCGGGACGCTGGTGACAGCGCAATTGCCCAAATGGAGCACGCCATCCCGCGCGGAGAATGAACATGACAGAACAAAGCCCCAACGACCAGTTCCATGCCTCCTCCTTCATGCAGGGGCACAACGCCGAATATCTCGAACAGCTCTATGCGCGCTACGCCAACGACCCCAATGCGGTCGATGAGGCATGGCAGGCGTTCTTTTCCCAGCTTGGCGATGGCGACAGCGACGTGCGCAAGGAAGCCGCAGGCCCCTCATGGGCGCGCGCCGACTGGCCGCCAATGCCCAGCGACGACCTGACCAGCGCCCTCACCGGCGAATGGCCCGCCGAGATCGAAACCGCCAAGGCCGGCGAGAAGATCCGCCAGAAGGCCGCCGAGAAAGGCGTCGTGGTCGATGACGAATCCGTCAAGCGCGCGGTGCTCGATTCCGTGCGCGCGCTGATGCTGATCCGCGCCTACCGCATCCGCGGCCACCTCGTCGCGCAGCTCGACCCCCTGGGCCTGCGCGATCACGGCTACCGCCCCGAGCTTGACCCGAAATCCTACGGCTTCACCGAATCCGACATGGATCGTCCGATCTTCATCGACAACGTTCTGGGCCTTCAGGTCGCCTCGATCCGCGAGATCCTCGAGATCGTCAAACGCACCTATTGCGGCACCTTCGCCCTGCAATACATGCATATTTCCGATCCCGAACAGGCCGCCTGGCTGAAGGAACGGATCGAAGGCTACGACAAGGAAATCACCTTCACCCGCGAGGGCCGCAAGGCGATCCTCAACAAGCTTGTCGAGGCCGAGGGCTTCGAGAAATACCTGCATGTTAAATACATGGGCACCAAGCGTTTCGGCCTCGATGGCGGCGAAAGCCTGATCCCCGCGATGGAGCAGATCATCAAGCGCGGCGGCAGCCTTGGCGTCAAGGAAGTCGTCATCGGCATGCCCCACCGTGGCCGCCTGAGCGTGCTGGCCAACGTGATGAGCAAACCCTACCGCGCGATCTTCAACGAGTTCCAGGGCGGCAGCTTCAAACCCGAGGACGTGGACGGCTCGGGCGACGTGAAATACCATCTCGGCGCCTCTTCCGACCGCGAATTCGACGGCAACAAGGTCCACCTGTCGCTGACCGCCAACCCCTCGCATCTCGAGGCGGTGAACCCCGTGGTCCTGGGCAAGGTGCGCGCCAAGCAGGACCAGTTGAGCGACAGCGAACGCATCAGCGTCCTGCCCATTCTGCTGCATGGCGACGCGGCCTTCGCGGGCCAGGGCGTCGTGGCCGAATGTTTCGGTCTCTCGGGCCTCAAGGGGCACAAGACCGGCGGCACCATGCATATCGTCGTGAACAACCAGATCGGCTTCACGACCGCGCCGCATTTCTCGCGCTCATCACCCTATCCCACCGATATCGCGCTGATGGTCGAAGCACCCATTTTCCACGTCAATGGCGACGACCCGGAGGCCGTGGTCCATGCCGCCAAGGTCGCCACGGAATTCCGCCAGAAATTCCAGAAGGACGTGGTAATCGACATGATCTGTTATCGCCGCTTCGGCCATAACGAGGGCGACGAGCCCATGTTCACCAACCCGGTGATGTATAACGAGATCAAGAAGCACAAGACCACGCTCAGCCTTTACACCGAACGCCTTGTCGCCGACGGCCTGATCCCCGAGGGCGAGATCGAGGACATGAAAGCCGCCTTCCAGTCCTATCTCGCCGACGAGTTCGAGGCCGGCAAGGAATACCGCCCCAACAAGGCCGACTGGCTGGATGGCAAATGGTCCCATCTCGACCGCAAGGACGAGGATTACCAGCGCGGCGAAACCGCCATCGCGCCCGAAACCTTCACTGAGATCGGCGCGGCCCTCACCTCTGCACCCGACGGTTTTCCGCTGCACAAGACGGTGGGCCGCCTGCTCGAGACAAAGAAAAAGATGTTCGACTCCGGCGAGGGCTTCGATTGGGCCACCGCCGAGGCGCTCGCCTTCGGTTCCCTTCAACTCGAAGGCTACCCGGTGCGCCTCTCGGGTCAGGACAGCACGCGCGGCACCTTCAGCCAGCGCCACTCGGCACTGATCAACCAGAAAACCGAAGAGCGGTATTTCCCGCTCAACCACATCCGCGAGGGTCAGGCGCGCTACGAGGTGATCGACTCGATGCTCTCGGAATACGCCGTGCTGGGGTTCGAATATGGCTACAGCCTTGCCGAACCCAACGCTCTGACCCTCTGGGAGGCCCAGTTCGGCGATTTCGCCAATGGCGCACAGATCATGTTCGACCAGTTCATCAGCTCGGGTGAATCCAAGTGGCTGCGCATGTCGGGCCTCGTCTGCCTGTTGCCGCATGGCTACGAAGGCCAAGGGCCAGAACACTCCTCGGCCCGGCTCGAACGCTTCCTGACCATGTGCGGGGGCGACAACTGGATCGTGGCCAACTGCACCACCCCGGCCAACTATTTCCACATCCTGCGTCGGCAGCTGCACCGCACCTACCGCAAGCCGCTGATCATGATGACGCCGAAATCGCTCCTGCGTCACAAGCTGGCGATCTCCAGGACCGAGGATTTCACCAGCGGCTCCAGCTTCCACCGTGTGCTCTGGGATGATGCGCAATACGGCAATTCCGACACCAAGCTGAAACCCGATGACAAGATCCGCCGCGTGGTGATGTGTTCGGGCAAGGTCTATTTCGACCTGCTCGAGGAACGCGACAGCCGCGGCATCGACGATGTCTACCTGATGCGGGTCGAGCAATATTACCCCTTCCCCGCCATGTCGATGGTCAAGGAACTGGAACGCTTCAAACAGGCCGAGATGGTCTGGTGTCAGGAAGAGCCCAAGAACCAGGGTGCCTGGTCCTTCATCGAACCCAATATCGAATGGGTGCTGCAACGTATCGACGCCAAGCACACCCGCCCCACCTATGCCGGCCGTGCGGCCGCCGCCTCGCCCGCCACGGGCCTGGCTTCTCAACACAAGGCACAACAAGAGGCGCTGGTCGATGCCGCGCTGACCATCGAAGGGAAATAACGCATGACCACAGAAGTTCGCGTCCCCACGCTCGGCGAATCCGTGTCCGAGGCCACCGTCGCCACCTGGTTCAAGAAACCCGGCGATTCCGTGGCGCAGGATGAAATGCTCTGCGAGCTGGAAACCGACAAGGTCACCGTCGAGGTTCCCGCGCCCGCCGCTGGCACCCTGGGCGAAATCGTCGCCGCTGAGGGCGAGACCGTGGGCGTAGATGCCCTGCTCGCCACCATCTCCGAAGGCGAAGGCGCCGCCCCCGCGCCCAAGGACAAGGCCAAGGCCAAGGATGACGGCGACAGCGCCGCCGCCGGCGGGTCCGGCTCCCCCGACAGCGCGCCCTCGGGCGAAAGCATCGACGTGATGGTGCCCACGCTTGGCGAATCCGTCTCCGAGGCCACCGTCTCGACCTGGTTCAAGCAGGTGGGCGACACCGTCGCCCAGGACGAAATGCTCTGCGAGCTGGAAACCGACAAGGTCTCGGTCGAGGTACCCGCCCCCGCCGCCGGGACGATCGGCGAAATCCTCGCCGCCGAAGGCGACACGGTTCAGGCAGGCGGCAAGCTTGCCGTCATGACCTCGGGCGAAGGCGCCGCACCCGCCGCGCCCGCCGCCAAATCCGATGATGCCCCTGCCGCCGCAGCGTCCTCGGGCGCGTCCTCCGGCGCATCTTCGGGCAAGGATGTCGAAAACGCACCCTCCGCCAAGAAGGCAATGGCCGAAAAAGGGCTCTCGCCCGATCAGGTGCAGGGCTCGGGCCGCGATGGCCGCGTGATGAAGGAGGACGTGGCCCGCGCCACCGCCGCTGCCACATCCGCCGCCGCTTCCGGCACAAGCCAGCCCGCGCAATCCTCTCCGCGCGCCCCCGTCAGCGCCGAGGACGCCACCCGCGAGGAACGGGTCAAGATGACCCGCCTGCGCCAGACCATCGCGCGCCGCCTCAAGGACAGCCAGAACACCGCCGCCATGCTCACCACCTATAACGAGGTGGACATGGGCGCGGTCATGGATCTGCGCAACGAATACAAGGACGAGTTCCTCAAGAAACACGGCGTCAAGCTGGGCTTCATGTCCTTCTTCACCAAGGCCTGCTGCCACGCCCTCAAGGAGGTCCCCGAGGTCAACGCCGAGATCGACGGCACCGACATCGTCTACAAGAACTTCGTCCATATGGGCATCGCCACCGGCACGCCCACGGGCCTTGTGGTGCCGGTGATCCGCGACGCGGATTCCATGGGTTTCGCCGCGATCGAAAAAGCCATCGCCGAAAAAGGCGCCCGCGCCCGCGACGGCAAGCTCTCGATGGCCGAAATGCAGGGCGGCACCTTCACCATCTCGAATGGCGGCGTCTATGGCTCGCTGATGTCCTCGCCGATCCTCAACCCCCCGCAATCGGGGATCCTCGGGATGCACAAGATCCAGCAGCGCCCGATGGTCGTGAACGGCGAGATCGTGGCGCGCCCGATGATGTATCTGGCACTCAGCTACGACCACCGCATCGTCGACGGCAAGGGCGCCGTGACCTTCCTCGTGCGCGTCAAGGACGCCCTCGAAGATCCCCGCCGCCTGCTGATGGACCTCTGACGACGTCCCGCAGGGCGGGGTTCACCCCGCCCCGCACGCCCACACGCCCCGCCCCGCGCAATGGACACCCACGCCCATGAGCCCCGAACTCACCGCCCTCACCCTCGCCGCCCTGCTTCAGGTCGTGCAATACGGCCTCTACGCGGTGCCCGCGAATCTCGAACTGGGGCCGGGCTACACGACCTCCCCGCGCGATCGCGAACCCGCCCGGCAGATGTCGGACGGCACCGCCCGCCTTGGCCGCGCCCTGAGCAATCACTTCGAGGGGCTGATCCTCTTCACCATCGCCTGCGCGGTGATCGCCCTCACCGGCCAGTCCAGCAGCTTCACCGCCGCCCTCGCCTTCACCTATCTGGGCGCGCGTGTGCTCTATATCCCAGCCTATTACCTCGGCCTGCGGCCCTGGCGCTCGCTGATCTGGGCCATCGGCTTCCTTGCCACCACACTCATGCTGCTGGCGGCGCTTGTCTGATGCTTCTTCTGTTGTCAAATATCCCGGGGGAGTCGCCGGCACGGCGACGGGGGCAGCGCCCCCTTCCCCCATTCACGAAAGGACACTGACCCATGGCAAATTACGATGTCATCGTCATCGGCTCCGGCCCCGGCGGCTATGTCGCCGCCATCCGTTGCGCGCAGCTGGGCCTCAAGACCGCCTGCGTCGAGGGGCGCGAGACGCTTGGCGGCACCTGCCTCAATGTCGGCTGCATCCCCTCCAAGGCGCTCCTGCACGCCTCCCATCAGCTCCATGAGGCGCAGGAGAACTTCCCCAAGATGGGCCTCAAGGGCAAGGCGCCCTCGGTCGACTGGAAACAGATGCTCGCCTACAAGGACGACGTGATCGCCCAGAACACCAAGGGTATCGAATTCCTGTTCAAGAAGAACAAGATCGACTGGCTCAAGGGCTGGGGCTCGATACCACAGGCGGGCAAGGTCAAGGTCGGCGACGACATTCACGAGGCCAAGAACATCATCATCGCCACCGGCTCGCAGTCCTCCTCGCTGCCCGGCGTCGATGTGGACGAGAAGATCGTCGTGACCTCCACCGGCGCGCTTGAACTGCCCAAGGTGCCCAAGAAGATGGTCGTGATCGGCGCGGGCGTGATCGGCCTTGAACTGGGCTCGGTCTATTCGCGCCTCGGCTCCGAGGTGACCGTGGTCGAATATCTCGACCACATCACCCCCGGCATGGATGGCGAGGTTCAGAAACAGTTCCAGCGCCTGCTCAAGAAACAGGGGCTCGATTTCATCATGGGCGCCGCCGTGCAATCGGTCGAGACGCTCAAAACCAAGGCCAAGGTGCAATACACGCTTCGCAAGGATGACAGCGAACACACGCTCGACGCCGATGTCGTTCTGGTGGCCACCGGGCGCAAACCCTTCACCGACGGTCTGGGGCTTGACGCGCTCAAGCTCAAGCTGTCGGATCGCGGCCAGATCGTGATCGATGAAAACTGGCACACCAATATCGAAGGCATCTACGCCATCGGCGATGCTGTCGCCGGGCCGATGCTTGCTCACAAAGCCGAAGACGAAGGCATGGCCGCCGCCGAAATCATCGCCGGCAAGCATGGCCATGTGAATTTCGATGTCATCCCCGGCGTGATCTACACCCACCCCGAGGTCGCCGCCGTCGGCAAGACCGAAGAACAGCTCAAGGAAGAAGAGCGCGCCTACAAGATCGGCAAGTTCTCCTTCATGGGCAATGGCCGCGCCAAGGCGAATTTCGCGGGCGAGGGCTTCGTCAAGATCCTCGCCGACAAGGAAACCGACCGCATCCTTGGCGCCCATATCATCGGCCCGATGGCGGGCGACCTGATCCACGAAATTTGCGTTGCGATGGAATTCGGCGCCGCGGCCGAGGATCTGGCGATGACCTGCCATGCGCATCCCACCTATTCCGAAGCGGTACGCGAAGCCGCGCTCGCCTGCGGCGACGGCCCGATCCACAGCTAGGACCGGCGCGCATTTGCCTTGGGGCGTCCGAAGCGGAATTCGGGCGCTCCGGCGCGCTCGTCTATTTAAGTTGCAGCTTCATTCCATGATGGCTCGCGCTGAAACCAAGCCGCTCATAAAAGCGCAGCGCGTCGCCCCTTTGCCTGTCGGTCGTCAACTGCACCAGCGCGCAACCGCGGGCGCGGCATTGCTCGATCGCCCAGCCGAAGAACCGCGCGCCGATGCCGCGCCCGCGCAGATGCGAGGCCACGCGGACACTTTCCAACTGGCCGCGCCAGGCGCCTTTGCGCGACAGGCCCGGAATGAAGGTGATCTGCATATAGCCGATGACCTGCCCGTCGGCCTCGGCGACCGCCATCAACTGGTTGGGGTCGCGCGCAACGGCGTCAAAGGCTGACACATATGCCGGTTCGACCCCGTGACCGGCGCTCTCGCGGCCACGGCCAAGCCCATCATCCGCGATCAAGCCGACAATCGCCTCCAGGTCGGCGCGGCGGGCGGGCCTGAATGTCACCGGGGCGCTCATCGCGGTCATTCTCCTGTCGGGTTCGATGCGGCGTCATCATACTCGCACCGCGTCCGGCGCCTGTCACCAAAGCGTTTTCATGGCGCGCTCGGGCCATTCGGCATCGTATTGCGCGCCGCCCTCCTTGCCGCCACTCACCTCGGCCAGCAGGTCACCCACCGTCGGCAGGCCCTTGCTGTCGTCACGCCCCCAAATCGCCGCACGGATCGAGGCGCGTGCGCATTGAGAATAGATTTCGCCGATCTTGATGACGATAACCGTTGCGGGCTGCTTGCCCTGACGGTTGAACATGGCCCTCAGCTGCGCATCAGCCGTGACCCTGGCCTGACCGTTAAGGCGCACCACCGTGTCCGATCCGGGCACCATAAACAACAATGACACGCGCCCGTCACTCACGATATTGCGCAACGAATCCAAGCGGTTGTTGCCACGCCAATCGGGCATCGCCAAGGTGCGGCTGTCCAGTTCGCTGACCACCGGCCCATCCTCGCCGCGCGGGCTGCCATCGGTGCCTTCGGGGCCGACCGTGGACATGATGCAATAGCGCGACGCCGCGATCCATTTGCGGTAAAGCGGCGTCAGCTGCGTCGCCACCTTGCGCAGGCTCGCGGCGCCCGGTGCGCCGTAATGCGTTTCCAGCGTGGCGACATCTTCGATATATTCAATCTTCGGGATCAAATCCGGCCTCCCGCATCAAAAGGTTGGACCCCGTCTCGACCTCGTCCTGCAAGCGAGCCATGAAAACCTCGCGCTCCAAACCGATTTCAAGACGCGGCAGGAATTCCACCACCGCCGTACCCGGCTTGCGCATGATACCCTTGCGCGGCCAGAACAGCCCGACATTCGCCGCCACCGGCACGCAATCCTGCCCCAGCTCCTGATAAAGCACCCCGGTCCCCACCTTATAGGGTGCCTTGACACCGGGCGCGATGCGCGTGCCCTGGGGATAGATGATCAGCTGTCCCGGCTCCTGGCGGCCCTTGGCCACATCCGTCACCATCTGGCGTATCGCCTGGCTGCGCTTGCCCCTGTCCACCGGCACACAGCCGATCCGCAGCGCATATTGCCCAATGATCGGCGCCCACATCAATTCGCGCTTCATGATGAACTTGCCCGCAGGCACCGCGCCGAAAATCAGGATGATGTCCAGGAATGACTGATGCTTCGCGGCGATCAGCACCTCGTCGCTTGGCGGCGTGCCGCGCACTTCGGTGCGCAAGCCCACCATCCAGCGCGCGCTCCAACGCACCCATCGGCACCAGCTCTGGCAGGCGGTCAGCGCACCGCGGCGACTGACCAATGCCCAGGGAAAGAACAGGAGTCCCATGACCCCCATCATGACATAGATGTTGATCACGAAAATCAGCGACCGAACCCATTGCAGCGCATGGCTCATGGCAGATCCTTCAGCATCCGGCGCGCCGCCGCGCCCGTCGCCCAGAAGGCCACGCTTGCCGCCAGCGGCGGCACCACCAGCGGCCAGATCCAGCTCAATCCCTGGAAACCCAGCCCGGTCAGGAACCCGCCCGCATCCTGCGCGGCGGGCAACAGCAGGATGGCCAGGCAACCCAGCACCATCCCCGCGCCCGCACCGGCCAGCGCCCGCAACGTGAAGCGCCGCACGAAAGCGCGCACGATATAGGCGTCACGCGCGCCGACCTGCCGCAAGACGCCGATCACCTGTGCATTCGCCGCCAACGCCGCATTCGCCGCCAGCGTAATGATCGCCGCCGTCGTCGCCCCGATCAGAAGCAGCGACACCCAACCCAGCAGCCGCAACCGGCTCGCCGCATTGACCAGCGGTTGCCGCCATCGGGTGTGATCGTCCAGAACCGCGCCCGGCACCTCGGCCGCCAGCCGCAGCCGCAGCCCCTGCGCATCGAAACCCTGGCCTTCCTCGATCACCTCGATCAGCTGCGGAATGGGCAGCATGTCCACCGGCAGATCCGGGCCGAACCACGGCTCAAGCAGCGCGCGCTGCTCGTCATTGTCAAGCGCGCGCGCACGCGCCACCCCGGTCGTGGTCTGCAATACCTTCAGCGCCGCCTGCGTCTGCGCCGCCATCTGCCCCTCGGGCGCGGAGATACGCACCGTCGCGCTGCGCGCCAGCTCGTCGCCCCAGCGATCCGCCAGCCGGCCCGTCGCCAGCGACAGCGCCAGTGCGAACACCGCCAGAAACGCCATCGCCGCCGCGCTGAACAAAGTCAGCGTCGCCGTGAACCCGGTGGGCGGCACCACCCGGTCGGCCTGCGTGTCGTCGACCATCATCTCGCGTATCCGGCCCAGATCCAGCTTCACAGATCCGCCCCCGCCAATTGCAGCCGCCGGTTCGCGATCCGCAGCACGCGCGCCTGAACATGCGCCTTCGCCGAGCGGATCAGCGCCAGGTCATGCGTGGCGATCATGATCGTCTTGCCCATGCGGTTCAGCTCGATCAACAGCCTCAGCAGGCGCTGCGACATCTCCCAGTCGACATTGCCCGTGGGCTCGTCCGCCAGCACCACGTCAGGCGACATGATCACCGCCCGCGCCAGTGCCGCGCGCTGGCGCTCACCACCCGACAGTTCCGGCGGGCGCGCCTTGGCCCGTTCGCTCAGCCCGACCCAGGTGACAAGCTCCTTGAGGTTGGCCGCCTCGCCCAGCAGATCGCGCCCCGACACCATCAGCGGCAGGGCGATATTGTCAGCCACGCTCATATGATCCAGAAACATGCAGTCCTGATGCACGACCCCGATCCGGCGCCGCGCCATCGCGATATCGTCACGCTGCATCTCGCGCCGGTCGGTCCCGAACAGCCGCGCCGTGCCCGAAGTCGGCGTCAGCGCCCCGTAACACAGCTTCAGAAAGGTCGTCTTGCCCGCGCCGGACGGGCCGGTCAGGAAATGAAACGACCCCGGCTGAAGCTCCAGCGAGATGTCACTCAACAGATCACCGCCGCCATAGCTGTAGGCTACGTTCTCAAGCTCGATCAAACCTGTCCCCTCCGCACACCCCGCCCTACATGCCTCAGAGGACACACATGTGCAATGTTTGCACGCGCCAAATCGTTTGACCTTTCGCAACAGGGCTTTAGCCCCTATGCTAAACGCAAAGCAGACAGGCTGAAAACCGCCGGCGCGGCGACAGGTGTGGAATATGCGGCTGACTTGCCCGAATTGCGGCGCACAATATGAAGTGCCCGATGAAGTGATCCCCGCAGCGGGGCGCGATGTGCAGTGTTCGAACTGCGGCGACACGTGGTTCCAGCACCATCCCGATCATGTCCCCGAATCCGTCGTCCCCGACGAACCCGGTGACGAGACCGCCACATGGGACAGCGAAGCCGAATACGAGCCGGAACCCGCACCCGCGCCCCAGCCGGACTCAACGCCCGAGCCGGAACCTCAACAGCCAGACACGGGCGACGACGCCCAGACACCGCCACGCCGCGAAATCGACCCTCAGGTCCGCGATCTTCTGCGCGAAGAGGCCGAACGCGAGGCCCAGGCCCGCGCCGCCGAAAGCGTCGGTGACCTCGAAACCCAACCCGATCTCGGGCTCGAATCCCAATCCTCCTCCACGGATCTGCGCGGTCAGGAGGCCAGGGCGCGCATGGCCCGCCTGCGCGGAGAACCCGAGGACCGCCCCACCGACCCCGCGCCCGAATCCGATATCGACCCGGATTCACGCCGCAACCTGTTGCCCGATATCGACGAGATCAATTCCTCGCTCGAACACACGCCCGAACGCGACGAAGACATGTCCACCACCGATGCCGAACTGGCCCGACGCGCCAGCGGCGGCGGCTTTCGTCGCGGGTTTCTTTGGGCGGTGCTGCTTTTTGTGATCCTGACGCTTCTTTACATCTTCGCGCCGCAAATCGCCGGGCTCGCGCCCGTGCTGGAAGGGCCGATGGCAACCTATGTGAACACGATCAACGAGCTGCGCATCCTTCTGCAACAGACGGTCATATCCTTCATGCAATGAGGATTTTCGCGGGCTGATCGCGCTGTCGCTCGGGCCGTCCGTCCGGCCCCTTGGCCTCAGAACCGGTCGAGCAGACGTTTAAGATAATCCAGCTCCACATCGGGGCGCTCGCCCTCGCCCGAGCGGCGGCGGATCTCGTCCAGCAATTCGCGTGCCCGGCGATAGACATCCTCGCCCTGCAACAGCGAATCCTGCGTGCCGACCTGCCCGCCCTGACCGGCGCGCCGCCCCAGCGGGTCTGATTCCTGCTGGCCGGCCTCGCCACGGGCCTGGCCCTGGCCGCCCTGTTGCTGCTGCTGGTTCTCGGCCAGCGCCTCGCCAAGGCTGCGCATCCCCTCGCGCAGTGCTTCCATCGCTTCCGACTGCCGGTCCAGCGCCTCGGGCAGATCATCACCGCGCAACGCCTGTTCGGCCCCGTCCATCGCGCGATCCGCCCTTTCCAGCGACTCGCGCGCCGAATCTCCGGCCTCGCCGCCGCCGGGCAAATTGCCCCTCTGGCGTTCCAGTTCCTCGCGCAGCGCCTGTTGCCGGTCGGCCAGCGACCCCGGCCCGCCCTGCTCGGCCTGACGCTGGCCACCGCCCTGGCCTTGCTGGCCCGGCTGGCTGCCCTGGCCCTCGCCCTGCTGCCCCTGCGGCTGATGGCCCTGACCACGGCCCTGACCGCCATCGCTGCCCTCGTTGCCCTGGCTTTCGCCCGCCTGGGCATTGGGGTTGAACTGTTCCTGAAGGTCGCGGAACGCTTCATCCGACAGGCCCTGCTGATTGCGCAGCGTTTCGGCCAGCCCTTCCATCGCCTGCTGGCCGGGGCTCTGGCCCTGCTGGCCGCTCTGGCCCTGGGTGACGCGCATGTTCTCCATCATCTGCTGGAATTGCTCCAGCGCCTCTTGCGCCTCGGCCATGCGGCCCTGTTCCATCAGCTCCTGGATGCGGTCCATCATGTCCTGCAGATCCTGCTGGGTCATCTGCATGGCATTGTCGGGCATCTGCTGCGGCTCTCCGCCGTTCTGCTGGTTCTCGCGCTGCGCCTGCTGCATCTTCTGGCGCATGTAATCGTCGGTGGCGTCGCGCAATTCCTGCATCAGGCGCGCGATCTCCTCTTCGGTGGCGCCGTTCTTCATCGCCTCGCTCAGCCGCTCCTGCGCCGCGCGCATCCGCTCCAGCGCATCGCCGATATCGCCCTCTTCCAGCACCAGCGCCAGATCCCAAAGCGCCTCGGCGATCTCGTCCTGCGCCGCGCTGTCGAGGCTGTCATGACGCACCAGCGTTTCCAGCCGCCGCAGGATCACCCGCAGCCGCAGATAGGCGGTTTCGGACCTGAACAGCCCCGGATCGGGCTGATACGAGACCGCCCTCAGCACCTGCGACACCCGCTTGCCATTGGCCTTCGCCCATAACAGGTCGCGGCGCTGTTCGATCACCGCCGCCGCCAGCGGATCAAAGAACCGCCGCGCGGGCAGCTTCATCTTTTCCGGCGCACTTTGCCCCGCCTGATCGCGTGCATCGCGCACCTCAAGTTCCAGCGTCACCGGCAGATGCGCCCAAGGGTGCTGCGAGAGGTTCTCGATCAATGTCTCGGTGAACTGCGCCCGGTCGCCGGTGATCGGCATCGGCAGGTCCAGCTCGATCGGTTCACGCGGGTCGGGCTCGGTGGTCAGCCCGTGCCGGCGCTCCAGCTCGGCCATGTCCAGCCGAAAGACCGCATTGCCCCCGGTCACGCCGTAATCATCCTCTGCCGTGAAAGGCTGGCTCATCTGCCCGTCAAAGGTGGTCTCGACCCCGCTTTTCAGGATCTGCACGCTTGGCCCGGCATCCGGCAAGGCCGTGATCTCCCAGCTCTGGCCGCCCGGGCCGTCGATCGACAGCGTCCCGTCATGCGCCAGATCGAATCCTTGCTCGGGGCTAGTGGCGGGGTCCAGTTCGCCGGTGCGCCCCGATACGGTCTCGGCCACGCTCAGCGCGCCGACCTCGCCATAAAGACGCAAGGTCACGCGGCTGCCCTGCGGCGCCTCGATCTCGCCCTTCTGATCGTTGAGATAGAGGCTCGGAAGCCCGGTATAGGCTGGCGGCTCGATCCAGCCCTCCCAGGCCGGGCCGGTTGCCAGGGCCGCACCGCCGCCCGGCGCCATTCCGGCCACCGTGCCGACCCGCCAGATCGAACCGAACAACAGCGCCACCACCAGCCCCAGCAGCGCGACATAGCGCAACCCGAAGGGATCGCGCGATGAAAGCCGCAGGTCGGGCTCAACCGCCTGCGCGCTTGCCGCGCGCTCGGCCATGCGCTCCTGATGCGCGCGCCACAGCGCCTCGGACCCGGTATCGCCCATGCCCACCGCCTGCGCATCGGCCAGCGCCGCCAGCGGATGCCCCGGCAGGCTGTCGTCGATCCGCGCCAGCGCCGCCTCGCGCGTGGGCCAGCGGAACGCCCGAAAGCCCTGAACGGCAAACAGCACGAACGCCAGCAGCGTCACCACCATCGTCCCCCAAACCACTTCCAGCGGCATGAGGTCATGCAGGCCCAGCAAAAGCACCGCCGCCACTGCGGCCACGAGCGACCATAGCGGCCAGAAGGCGCGCACGATCCGCTCCGCGATCAGCCCCGCCCAGGTCAGGGTCAGGGGCCGCCGCAGCCGGTTCAGCACCGGGATCAGGGGTGAGGATTGCCTCGCCATGCTCCGCTTTGCTCCGGGGCGTGACGCGCCCATCGCGTCACAGCCATTCGGGGATGGTATCTCGATTTATGATCTCGTCAAAGCTCGGCCGTGCCCGGATGACGGCGAATTGATGCTCATGCACCAGAACTTCGGGCACCAGCGGGCGTGTATTGTACTCGCTCGACATCACCGCGCCATAAGCGCCCGCGCTGCGAAACGCCACCAGATCGCCCGCCGACAGCGGCGGCAACATCCGCTCTTTGGCAAAGGTATCACCTGATTCGCAGACCGGCCCCACCACGTCATAGGGCGCCTGCTCGGCTCCCGGCACGGGTTCCCGGACCGGCACGATATCATGATAGGCGTCATACATGGCCGGGCGGATGAGATCGTTCATCGCCGCATCCAGAATCAGGAAATCGCGCCCCTCGCCGGACTTCAGGTAAATCACCTCGCTCACCAGGATCCCGGCATTGCCGGCCACCAGCCGCCCCGGCTCGATTTCAAGCTCACAGCTCAGATGCCCCAGCGTGTCCTTGATAAGCTGGCCGTATTCGGTGGGCAGCGGCGGCGCCTCGTTCGAGCGGGTATAGGGAATACCCAGACCCCCGCCCAGATCGAGCCGCCTGATGTCATGCCCGTCGTCGCGCAGCACCTGCGTCAGCTCCGCGACCTTCTCATAGGCCTGCCGGAACGGCTCCAGATCGGTCAGCTGGCTGCCGATATGCACATCGATCCCGACCACCTCCAAACCTGGCATGGCGGCGGCCTCGGCATAGACCTCGCGCGCCCGCGCGATCGGAATGCCGAACTTGTTCTCGCTCTTGCCGGTAGCGATCTTGGCATGGGTCTTGGCGTCGACATCGGGGTTCACCCGCACCGTGATCGGCGCGCGCAGTCCCAGCGACAAGGCCACCTCATTGAGCGCCGCCATCTCGGGCTCGCTCTCGACATTGAACTGGCGAATCCCGCCTTCCAGCGCCTGGCGCATCTCCTCGCGTGTCTTGCCGACGCCCGCGAACACGATCCGCTCGCCCGGCACGCCCGCTGCGCGGGCGCGGGCATATTCACCGCCCGAGACCACGTCCATCCCGGCGCCCAGCGCCGCCAGCGTCTTCAGGATCGCCTGGTTGCTGGCCGCCTTCATGGCGTAGCAAACCAGATGATCGGTGCCCGCCAGTGCCTCGTCGAACAGGCGGAAATGGCGGCTCAGCGTCGCGGTGGAATAGCAATAGAACGGCGTGCCCACCCTGGCCGCGATCTCGGCCACCGGCACATCCTCGGCATGAAGTGCGCCGTCACGGTAAAGGAAATGATCCATATCGGCGGATTAAAATGAAATCCCACCCGGATCAATCCAATTCGTCCCGGCCATGACAGGATGCTCCGGGCCACTGCACACGGGCGCTACCGCTTCGACATCGCTTTCCGCTTCAGGAACTTCACATGTGCCTTTGCGCGCTTGGCGACCCGCTCGAACACCGCTTCGAACTCGGCATTCAGAACACCCCGGCCCGTCGCCAGCTGATAGAGCATGTGATGTGGATTGGCATTCGACTCGATGATCAGGGGGCCATCGTCCGTAATCGCGATGTCCCAACCGATCACGCCAAAATTCGGCAGCATCGCATGCGCCCGCGAGGTCAGATCCAGCAGCGCCTCCCAATGCGGTATCTGCAACTCGGCGAAAACCGCCTCGCTCACGGGATGCTTCTCCAGAAGCTCCTGGTCAGGGCCGCTGCCGCGACGGCACTGAAGCAGCCGGCCATTGACCGGGTCGATCTCGGCCAGCATGCTGCCGGGCTGCCAGTAATTGTCCGACATGGCATCGGGGGACGGGATTTTCCAAAGCGCATAGAGACAGCTGGGCGTGCCACCATCATGGACGGTCACAACCCGGATACTGCCCACCGCCTGCCCGGCGACCCTGTTCAGAGTGTCATGCTGACGCACCGCCGTTTGAAACAAGAACCCCTCGCCATAGTTTTCCGCCACTTCCGCGGCAAAGCTGTGCAGGTCGATCTGTTTGCCATTCGAAAGAACCAGTTTTCGCGCGGTTTGATCGAACTCCAGAATCAATGCCGACCCCACGCTCCCCGAGCCTTCTTCCGGCTTCACGAACAACGGATATACCGCGTCCTGCGTCATGAAGGCTTCGATCTGCTCGACCGATCCCAGTGTCGCAAGGTTTCCATAGCTTCGCTCGGTCGAGAAGACGGCCTGTATCAACGGCACCGGAAAACCCAAATGAGTCATGACCGATCCATAAAGCACCTTGTCGCGCACGAAGGGCCGCAGCTGCGTCGCAGCAAAGGGCGACATCCGCAGGTTCAGGCGCATGCTGCCCCTCTCCCCGACATATGTCATCTTCTCTGCCGTGCTCAGATCAGCGCGATAGACCTGGTTGCTGTAATATTCATGGAAATCCATATTGCGCCATCCGGCGCACAGGCGCATCAACTCGCCGAACTGGCGCAAAGGGCTGATCCCGTAATTCCGGGCCACATCCACGATCAACTGCGATGTCGGGGGCTTGGGGCGTGCGGGCGCGGCCAACAACGCGCCTTGCGAAACTGCGTCACTCATATTCTAAACTCCACATTCAACTCTTACGTTGAACAGGATCTTAGACGCCAATTTTGTTCAAATTTCGGCAACAATCATAAGATAAGCACATCATCATGCACAATTTTTGACAGCATTACCGCGACAACGGCGCAGCCTAAAGCGCCGCGCCCGCATGCACGCTGACACGGCCACTGATCCAATCCGCGCGGCTATCGTCCTTGCTGACGTTCTCTTTCTTGATCGGGCGGATCGGCGGCCCATCGGCGCCGCATCCCGCCAGCATCGACAACGCCAGCACACTCAGCATCCATTTCATTTAAGCACCTCCTTCCAGCGTGCGATCTGCGCGCGCACCTGCTCGGGCGCCGTGCCACCATAGCTCATCCGCGACGCCACGGAATTATGCACACCCAGCACATCATAGACCGACGCGTCGATTTCGCCATGCACCGATTGCATCTCCTCAAGGCTCAGATCCGGCAGATCGCAGCCCTTCGCCTCGGCCATCGCCACAAGGCTGCCGGTGACGTGATGCGCCTCGCGGAACGGCATGCCAAGAACCCGCACCAACCAATCCGCGAGGTCAGTCGCGGTGCTGAACCCGTTGCCCGCCGCCGCCTCCAGCGCCGCGCGCTGCGGGGCCATGTCGCGCACCATGCCTTCCATCGCGGCCAGCGCCAGCATCAGGTTGTCGGCGGCATCGAACACCTGCTCCTTGTCCTCCTGCATGTCCTTGGAATAGGCCAGCGGCAGACCCTTCATCACCGTCATCAGCGCGACATTCGCACCAAAGATCCGCCCGATCTTGGCGCGGATCAATTCGGCGGCGTCGGGGTTCTTCTTCTGCGGCATGATGCTCGATCCGGTGGAAAACCGGTCCGACAGCGCCACGAAACGGAACTGCGCCGACGACCAGATCACCAACTCCTCGGCAAAGCGGCTCAGATGCATCGCACAGATGCTCGCCGCGCTCAGGAATTCCAGCGCGAAATCCCGGTCGCTGACCGCATCCAGCGAATTCGCCGAAGGCCGGTCGAACCCCAGTTCCTTCGCCGTCATGTCGCGGTCGATGGGAAAGCTGGTGCCAGCCAGCGCCGCCGCGCCCAGCGGGCATTCATTCATCCGCGCCCGCGCATCTCGCACCCGCCCCAGATCGCGGGCGAACATCTCGACATAGGCCATCATGTGATGGCCCCAGGTGACGGGCTGCGCGGTTTGCAAATGGGTGAATCCCGGCATCACCCAATCAGCCCCGGCCTCGGCCTGCCCCAAAAGAGCGCAGATCAGTGCCTTCAGCCCGGCTTCGGTGGCGTCCAGCTGATCGCGCACCCACAGGCGAAAATCGGTTGCCACCTGGTCGTTGCGCGACCGCCCCGTATGCAGGCGCCCCGCCGGTTCGCCGATGACCGCCTTCAGCCGCGCCTCCACATTCATGTGGATGTCCTCCAGCGCGGTGGAAAATTCGAACCGCCCCTCCTCGATCTCTGACAAGACCGTGAGCAGCCCTTCCCTCATCGCCTCGGCATCACTATCACTTATGATACCCGTTGCCGCCAGCATGGCGGCATGGGCACGCGAGCCGGCGATATCCTGTGCCGCCAGTCGCCTGTCGAATCCGATCGAGGCGTTGATCGCCTCCATGATCGCATCCGGCCCGGCGGCAAAGCGGCCGCCCCACATCTGGTTCGAGGTCGTGTCAGTCATGTCTCAGCCCTTCGGAGGGAAAATGAACTTCATTCGTTTCGTCATCCTTTATATGGCGCTCGCACTCGGTGCAAACGCCGCCATCGCCGATAATTCCGCTCTCGAAGCCCTGCGCGAAGGCGACATGAAAAAGCTGACCTTTCACAGCAGCCCCCAAGCCGTGTCCCAAACCCCGTTCGAACATGCCGATGGCGGCACCGGCACCCTGGCGGATTTCCAGGGCAAGCATGTCGTGCTGAATTTCTGGGCCACCTGGTGCGCGCCCTGCCGCAAGGAAATGCCCATGCTCTCCGAGTTACAGACCGAACTGGGCGGCGACGCATTCGAGGTCGTGACCCTCGCCACCGGCCGCAACGCGCCCCCGGCGATGAAGAAGTTCTTTGACGAGATCGGCGTCGACAACCTGCCGCTGCACCGCGACCCCAAAAGTGCCATCGCCCGCGAGATGGGCGTCTTCGGCCTGCCGATCACCGTGATCCTTGACCCCGAGGGTCAGGAGATCGCCCGCCTTCAGGGTGACGCGCATTGGAACTCGGATAGTGCCAAGGCGATCATCACCGCGCTGATCTCGGGCGGATCCTGATTCGACGATCCCTTGTCCCGGCCGCGCCGCGTCGTCCCATCGGGCGCCGTCGCGCGGGGCACTGGGCAGCCATTTGAAGCCCCGAAAATGGCCAAGACACGGGTTTTGTACAAATTCTCGGCGCGGTCTCCCGGTTCTGGTACAAAACCCGCGTACAAAACGGACGTTTTGTACAACACGCAACCCTTGCCGCAGGGGCGTGAATTCCCTAAAGCCTGCCCATGCTCGACGATGCAAAAGATATCCATCCGCTTTTCTCCGGCGCCCCCTCGGGCACCGAGTTCAAGAAGCTTCGTAAACGCATCGTGCGCCAGGCCCGCGAGGCGATCGAGCAATTCGGCATGGTCGAAAAAGGCGCCCGCTGGCTGGTTTGCCTGTCGGGCGGCAAGGACAGCTACACGCTCCTCGCCGTGCTGCATGAATTGCAATGGCGCGGCTTGCTGCCGGTCGACCTTCTGGCCTGCAATCTCGATCAGGGGCAACCCGGATTCCCGGCCACCGTGCTGCCGGAATTCCTTGAAAAAATGGGCGTTCCGCACCGGATCGAGTATCAGGACACCTATTCCATCGTGGTCGACAAGGTGCCGCAGGGCCGAACATATTGCGCGCTCTGTTCGCGCCTTCGGCGCGGCAATCTGTATCGGATCGCCCGCGAAGAGGGCTGTTCGGCGGTCGTTCTGGGCCATCACCGCGACGACATTCTCGAGACGTTTTTCATGAACCTCTTTCACGGCGGGCGGCTGGCAACCATGCCGCCAAAGCTGCTGAATGAAGAGGGCGATCTTCACGTTTGCCGCCCCCTTGCCTTCGTGGCCGAGGCTGACTGCGAAAAGTTCGCGAAATCAATGAATTACCCGATCATTCCCTGCGATCTCTGCGGGTCTCAGGACGGTTTGCAGCGCCAGCAGGTCAAACAGATTCTCGACGGCTGGGAGGCCAATTCCCCCGGTCGCCGCCAGGTCATGTTCCGCGCCCTGATGAACGCCCGCCCCTCCCATCTCCTCGATCCAAAACTCTTTGATTTCATGGGCTTGGACCGCGGCGCACCCCCTGAGAACGCCAATCCGGACGCCTTGCCGCGCTTGCGCTGAATGGCCTGGAGCACTCATCTCCGGGGCGACTCGCACCCCTGTTTTCCCTGAATCCCCTTGACCTTTGGCCGCTCACTCTGTTGAACCGCGGTGACTGCAAACATACGGGTGGCACCCTTCGATGAATGATCAGAACAAGAACCTAATCCTCGCGACCGCGCTGAGCTTCATCGTCATCCTTGTGTGGTTCGTCCTGTTCCCTCCGCCCGAGCCCGCGCAAGACAACCTGACCGCGCCTGAAACTGTTCAGGGCGATGCCCCGCTGACCGATACGGCAAGCGCCCCGGCCACCGCCGCGCCCCCGACCGCAACCGGCGAGGCGCCCGCAGCATCCGCCACCGCCGCCGAGTCCGAAGCCTCCGACGCGCCGCGCGTGCCGATCATGACCCCCAGCCTGAAAGGCGCGATCTCGCTTGAAGGCGGGCGCATCAACGATCTGGCCCTGCGCAACTACCGTGAAACGCCTGAACCGGACGCAGACATCGTCACGCTGCTTTCCCCCGTCGGCAGCAGCCACCCTTATTATGCGCTGTTCGGCTGGGCCCCCGGTCAAGGTCTGACACCCGAGACCGTCCCCGGCGCGAACACCCTTTGGGAGGTGGAATCCGGTGATGAACTGACACCGGACTCGCCCCTCACACTGGTCTGGGACAATGGCGAAGGTCTTGTTTTCCGTCGCGAAATCAGCGTCGACGAAAAATTCATGTTCACCGTCACCCAGTCGGTCGAGAACACCGGCAATGCTGAAACCACGCTGGCGCCCTATGGGATTCTGGCTCGTCATGGCGAACCCGTGGATTTGAAGAACTTCTTCATCCTTCACGAAGGCGGCATCAGCATGGTCGATGGCGAACTCTCCGAAATCGACTACGACGATTTTGAACCCGCCACCAATCACCAGCCCGTCGCCGTTGCCGAAACCGGCTGGACCGGCTTCACCGATCACTACTGGATGACGACGCTGATACCGGCCGAAGGCAACGCGCAATTCACCACCTTTGAAGACACGCGCCGCAACATCTATCAGACAACGGCCAAGCAAAGCACGAAGACACTTGCGCCCGGCGAAAACGTGACCGTCTCCACCCGTCTCTTTGCCGGGGCCAAGGAATGGGACACGATCCGCAATTACCAGAACGAACAAGGGATTGACCGCTTTCTGGATTCCATCGACTGGGGCTGGTTCTTCTTTCTGACCAAACCGATCTTCGCCGTGCTGCACTGGCTGAATGCGACGTTTGCGGGGCTGGGGCTGGTTGGTTCGATGGGCTGGGCGATCATCGCGCTCACGCTGTTGATCAAGGCGGTTCTGCTGCCGTTGGCCTATAAGTCCTACGTCTCGATGGCGAAGATGAAGGAACTTCAGCCGCAAATGGAGAAGATCAAGGAATCTGCTGGCGACGACCGTCAGAGGCTTCAGAAAGAGATGATGGAGCTCTACAAGAAGGAAAAGGTGAACCCGGCCTCAGGCTGTTTGCCGATCCTTCTGCAAATCCCTATCTTCTTCTCGCTCTACAAGGTGATCTTCGTCACGCTCGAGCTGCGCCATGCCCCCTGGATCGGCTGGATTCGCGATCTTTCGGCGCCGGACCCGTCGTCGCTCTATAACCTCTGGGGTATTCTTCCCTGGGGCGCGCCCGAACCCGGTTCGATCATGGCGCTGATCTTCATCGGCATCCTGCCACTGCTTCTGGGGGTCTCGATGTGGCTGCAGCAGAAGCTGAACCCCGCGCCCACCGATCCGACGCAACAGATGATCTTCGCATGGATGCCTTGGGTGTTCATGTTCATGCTGGGCAGCTTTGCCAGTGGGCTGGTTATTTACTGGATCGCCAACAACACGATCACTTTTGCCCAGCAATATCTGATCATGCGCAGCCAAGGGTATAAGCCCGATGTCCTCGGCAACATCCTGTCCGGCCTGAAGCGCAAGCCGAAGCCGGATCAGAAATGACCGGGCGGGTCTCGGCCCTCTGGCGTCACCCGATCAAGAGCCACGGGCGCGAGAGCCTGGAACGGGTCACGATGACCGAAGGCCAAACCATGCCCTGGGACCGTCGGTGGGCCGTCGCGCATGAACTGTCCAAGGCGGATGAAAGCGCTTGGTCCCCTTGCGCCAATTTCTCGCGCGGGGCCAAGGTCGGCGCGTTGATGGCGATCAACGCCAAGGTGGAGGAGGCGACGGGTATCGTCACGCTCAGCCACCCTGACCTGCCCGACCTCATCTTCGACCCCGACCGCGATCAATACGCTTTTCTGGATTGGGTGCGGCCAGTGATGCCCGTAAATCGCGCGCAATCCACGCGGATTCTGCGGGTTGAGGGGCGGGGCATGACTGACACGGATTACCCCTCGGTCAGTCTGATCAATACCGCCACGAACGACGTCATGAGCGAAACCATGGATCAGGATATCTCGGTGCTGCGCTGGCGCTGCAACATCCATGTTTCGGGCTTCGCCCCTTGGGAGGAGTTCGACTGGATCGGCAGATCCGTTCGCCTCGGCGGCGCCGAGATTGCCATCCGCGAACCGATCCGCCGCTGCCTCGCCACCACCGCCAACCCGGCCACCGGCGAACGCGATGCCGACACGCTCGGCACGCTCAACAACAGCTTTGGCCACCAGGATTTCGGTGTCTACGGCGAGGTCGTCAAAACCGGAGAGATCGCGCTTGGCGATCCGGTCGAGGTGTTGTGATGGCGCTTCCGTTTCCTGTCGCCGATGAGCCGGACGAGATCACGTCGGAGCGCGCGCGCAAGATGTTTGCCGGTCCCGTCGAATTCCTGAAAGGTGTCGTCGCTATGTCCGGCCTGCCGGCAAGCGACCGGATCGAAGTCTGTTTCGCGGGCCGCTCGAATGTCGGAAAAAGCTCTCTTATCAATGCGCTGACTGGACGAAAGGCGATTGCGCGAGCCTCGAACACCCCGGGGCGCACGCAAGAGATCAACTATTTCACCCTGGGCGACGATCACTACCTCGTCGACCTGCCCGGCTATGGTTATGCCAATGCGCCGCTGGACAAGGTCGCGACGTGGCAGGCCCTTCTGAAGCGGTATCTTTCGGGTCGCCAGAACCTGCGCCGTGCGTTTGTGCTGATCGACGCGCGCCACGGTATCAAGGCGGTGGACGAAGAGATCATGAGCCTCCTCGACAGCGCCGCTGTCACCTTTCAATGCGTGCTGACCAAGGCCGACAAAATCAAGGTAGCCGAGCGTGACAAGGTGCTCGATCAGGTCCGCAGCAAACTGTCCGCACACCCCGCCGCCTTCCCTGAACTGATCCTGACTTCCAGCGAAAAGGGCGACGGTATTGCCACGCTGCGCGCCGTGATCGCCACGCTGGAATAGTCGATCCACCGACGAGAGCAGGAAAATCTCTTGAAGGCGGGACCGCTTATGGGGATAACCCGGTGGACCTGAGGATCGGCAAGATGAAGAAACGTCAGATGAACCGCGACTGGATCGCCACCGCCCGCACCCTGTCCGAAGCGCTGCCTTATCTGCAACGCTATGACGGCGCTGTTGTCGTGATCAAACTTGGCGGTAACGCCATGGGCAGCGACGAGGCGATGGATACCTTCGCGCGCGACGTGGTGTTGATGCAGCAGGTTGGGGTCAATCCGGTGATCGTGCATGGCGGCGGGCCGATGATCAATCAGATGCTCGAGAAGCTTGCCATCAAGTCGGATTTCGTGGGCGGCAAGCGGGTGACCGATGAGGCCACCATGGAAGTCGTGGAAATGGTGCTCTCGGGCCGTGTGAACAAGCGGATCGTGCAAGCTATCAATGCGCAGGGCGGCAAGGCGGTTGGGCTGTCTGGCAAGGACGCGAGCCTCATCACATGCGATCCGGCCGATCCGGAGCTGGGGCTGGTGGGCAACCCGTCCGAGATCGATACATCGATCCTGCACACGCTTTTCAACGACGACGCGATTCCGGTAATCGCGCCCCTTGGCGCGGGTCGGAATGGCGAGACGTTCAACATCAATGGCGACACCGCGGCCGGGGCGATCGCCGCGGCACTGAAGGCGGATCGCCTTCTTTTGTTGACCGATATCGATGGTGTGCGGGATGATAGCGGCGAGGTGGTGACCGAGCTGACCGCCGACCAGATTCGCCAGATGACGCGGGAGGGAACGATCTCGGGGGGGATGATACCCAAGACCGAGACAGCCCTGGCAGCGATCGACGGCGGGGTGCGCGCGGTGGTCATTCTGGACGGGCGAGCGCCGAATGCGGTGTTGCTGGAACTTTACACCGAGCATGGCGCAGGGTCGCTGATCCGGCCAAGATAGGGCGCTTCCATGATGCTGCAAGACATTGAAAAACATGTGGAAAAGCAGCATCTGGCGATTCTCGGTGGCGTCAGCGACAGCCTGCCTGAAGGCATCTCCACATTGCTGCTACTGGGTCCGTTGGAGCCGGGGTTCTGGGGGCATTTCACGGGGTCGGCGGAATATGGGGACGGGCGCGTCGATCCATTGGACCGCTGGTCGGAGCGGGTTATTGGAGAACTGGCCAACACATTGAATGCAAAGGCGTTTTTCCCGTTTGGCGGACCGCCGCATCAGCCGTTTCTGCAATGGGCGCGGGCGAGCGGACGGGCGCATGTTTCGCCGGTGGGGCCGTTGGTGCATGACGTGGCGGGGCTGATGCTGTCCTATCGCGGGGCGCTTGGCTTTGCGGAGGCGATCAACCTTCCCGATCCACCGCCAAACCCTTGTGATACTTGCGAAAATCGCCCCTGCCTGAGCGCCTGCCCGGTTGGGGCGCTTGGGCAGGGCGCCTATGAGGTGGAGACCTGCCGGGCGCACCTGAAGGACCCTGAAAATCATTGTATGTCAAAAGGTTGCTTGGTTCGGCGGGCCTGTCCTGTCAGTCGATCCCACGGCCGGCGGGAGGAACAGTCGGCATTTCATATGAGGGCGTTCAAATGAGACGAGTTATCCTGATGCGGCATGCGAAATCGAGCTGGGGGCAGCCCGGTCTGAACGATCATGCGAGACCATTGAACGGGCGTGGACGACGCTCGGCAAAGGCGCTTGGCGACTGGTTGAGAAAGCAAAACTTTACGCCTGATCAGATACTTAGCTCCACTTCGCAGCGCACGCGGGAGACCTGCGAGCATCTTGGGGTCAAAGGGGAGATGCGGTTTCTGGACGGGCTTTATCATGCTGACCCTGATGATCTGCTGGGGGCGTTGCAGCAGGGCGAAGGGGAGTGCGTTCTGCTGCTGGGCCATAATCCCGGGATCGGCGATTTTGCACAGGATATAGTGGACATCCCACCCGATCACGCAAGATTTGCCGATTATCCGACCGGCGCGACGCTGGTCGTGAGCTTCGACATCGACGATTGGAGCGCCCTGCACCGCGGCATGAGAGGCCATGTCGAGGCCTTTATCGTGCCGCGCGAATTGGTGGATTGACCGTACAAATCGTCCGTTTTGTACGGCGGTTTTGTACAAAATTCCCCAGTTCGCGCGACAGGTTTGTACAAAACCCGGAAAACCACCCCGAAATGACGAAAAACGCGGCCCCAGAAAGGGGCCGCGCCGATACCGGTCAAAGTGCGAGATTCAGTGTCCGAGGATCTGGCTGAGGAACAGCTTGGTCCGTTCGGATTTCGGGTTGTTGAAGAACTCCTCGGGCTCGTTCTGTTCGACGATCTGTCCCTGGTCCATGAAGATCACCCGGTTGGCCACCTGACGGGCGAAACCCATCTCGTGGGTGACGCAGAGCATGGTCATCCCCTCCTGGGCCAATTCGATCATGGTATCGAGCACCTCCTTGATCATTTCGGGATCAAGCGCCGAGGTCGGTTCGTCGAAAAGCATGATCTTGGGCATCATGCAGAGCGAGCGGGCAATCGCCACGCGCTGCTGCTGACCGCCCGAAAGCTGGCCGGGATACTTGTTGGCCTGTTCGGGGATCTTGACCTTTTCGAGGAAATGCATCGCCGTCTCGACCGCCTCGCGGCGGGGCACCTTGCGCACCCAGATCGGCGCGAGGGTGCAGTTTTCGAGAATGGTCAGATGCGGGAACAGGTTGAAGTGCTGGAACACCATGCCGACTTCGGAGCGAATCCGGTCGATGTTCTTGAGGTCGTTGGACAGCACCGTCCCATCCACCACGATCTTGCCCTTCTGGTGTTCCTCGAGGGCGTTGATGCAGCGGATCAGCGTGGACTTGCCCGACCCCGAGGGGCCGGCGATGACAATCCGTTCGCCCTCGTAGACGGTGAGGTCGATATCGCGCAGCACATGGAAGGCGCCGAACCACTTGTTCATGTTCGTGATGTCGACGGCGACCTCGTCCGAGACTTGCATTTTGGAGCGGTCGATATTGTGATCGGTAGCCAGATCAGACATTGACGTGATCCTTTCTTAACGATGTCCGGTCTGAAGCTTGCGCTCCAGCCACATGGAGTAACGGGACATGCCGAAGCAGAAGATGAAGAACAGCACGGCGATGAAAGCGAACAGCTCCCAGTAGATGCCATTCCATTCGGCGTTGGAGCGAATACCCTGTGAGAGGCCGATCGGATCCAGAAGGCCGATGATCGACACCAGCGTCGTATCCTTGAACACGCCGATGAAGGTCGAGACGATACCCGGGATCGCGATCTTGAGCGCCTGGGGCATGATGATCAGCCGCTGCGCCTGCCAGTAATTGAGGCCAAGGCTGTCGGCGCCTTCATACTGGCCCTTGGGCAGGGCGGCGAGACCGCCCCGGACCACCTCGGCGTTATAGGCCGAGGCGAAGATCGTCACCATGATCATGACCCGCACGATGATATCGAAATCCGTGCCCGGCGGCAGGAAGTAGTTGAGCAGAACCGACGCCACGAAGAGAAGCGTGATCAGCGGCACGCCGCGGATGGTTTCGATGAAGCCGACGCAAAGGGATTTGACGATCAGCAGGTCGGATTGCCGGCCAAGCGCCAGCACGACACCGATAGGCAGAGACAGCCCGATCGCCACGACCCCGAGCAGCACCGCCAGCATGAAGCCGCCGAATTCACGGCTTTGCACCTCGGGAAGGGCGATGGGCATGATATCCGCGAGGATCGGGGTGACATAGCCCGAAAGCACCAGCCACCAGGCAAGCGCCGCCAGCACGGCGACAATCACCGACACCAGAGAGCCCATCACCGAAGGCCCGTATTTCAGCACCCCGAAGAGGATGATGAAACCGAACGCGGCGCTGAGCGGCACCCAGATCGACCCGCCCCACATCAGCCAGGGCATCAGGAACGGATAGGCCGCCGATACGATCAGCAGCTTGCGCGACACATGGCCGAACAGAACCGGCGCCAGCGCGACGAACAACAGCACGAGCGCCAGGTTGGGCCGGAAATAGGACGGCAGCCAGGCATCGGCGGGCGGGTTGCCGACGGTAGCGTCGGGCGCATAGGGATAGGGCGGGTAGAAGCCGTAAAGCAATTGCAGCCAGCGATCCTTGATCACCGCCCAGCAGGCATGGCCGTGGGACTCGCCCCAGGTGGCTTGCGCAATCTCGCGGCATTCACTGAGCGATCCCGCGTTCCAGACGGATTGGAACGTCCAGGGGAAGATTCCCGACAGGATGTAATAGATGAACAGCAGCGACAGGATTGTCAGGATCGAATTGAACCAACCAGAAAACAGGTTGGCGCGCATCCACCCGATGACACCGACCTCGGAGGCGGGCGGCGCTTGTTCGGGCAGCATTTCTTTGCGGACGAATTGGTGTTCTGACATCTTACCGCTCCACCAGTTTGACACGGTTGTTATACCAGTTCATGACCGCCGAAATGATCAGCGAGATGATCAGGTAGACCAGCATGAGAAGCAGCACGCATTCCAGTTCGCGGCCGGTCTGGTTCATGGTGATCCCGCCAAGCGTGCCGGTGATGTCCATGTAGCCGACCGCGATGGCGAGCGAGCTGTTCTTGGTCAGGTTCAGGTATTGCGAGATCAGCGGCGGAATGATGACCCGCAGCGCCTGAGGCAGCACCACGAGGCGCATGATCCGCTGCGGGCGAAGCCCGAGCGCCGATGCGGCCTCGGTCTGGCCGTGGCTGATGGCAAGGATGCCGCCGCGCACGATCTCGGCGACGAAGGCGGCGGTATAGAGCGACAGCGCCAGCCACAGAGCGATCAGCGAGTTGCGCAGATGGGTGCCGCCCTGGAAGTTGAACCCCTTGAGGGCGGGATAGCCGAAGTGAAACCCGAGAGCGGCCAGCAGGAGCGCCAACGGGACCACGATCAGCCCGAGGTTGATATACCATGTGGTCGGCCGCAGGCCGGTGGCGTTCTGGATCCTTTCGGCGCGCGCAGTGACCTTGCGGACGGCAAAGATCGACAGGCCGAGAACGAGGATGATGGCAATCAGATCGACCGAGACATCCATCCGGAAGCTGGATTGCCCGAACAGGTGAATTTCCCCCAGAGAGCGCGAAAACAGGGGTTCAGGAACGTAGACGCCGCGATTGGTGATGGCGACGCTGTCGAAGATCTTCATCGTGGCGGCGGGATCCTCGCCGCGAAAGGCGCTTGGCTGGGGCAGGCTTTCGATCAGGATCGCCATGGCCAGAAGGATCCACAGAAGCAGCGGCACGTTGCGGAACATTTCCACGTAGACGGTCATGATCCGCGCGACCAGCCAGTTCTTGGACAGGCGCAGCACGCCGATGAGAACCCCGACGATCGTGGCCGTGACACAGCCCAGAACGGCGACCACCAGCGTATTGAGAAGCCCGATGAAGGACGCGCGCAGGTGTGAATCCTGATTGTCGTATTCGATCAGCGTCTGGTTGATGTCATAGCCGGCGGCTTCGGTGAAGAACCCGAATTCGATCGGTTTTCCGAGCGCGGCAAGGTTCTGGATCGTGTTGCTGATCAGCCAGGCGGCGAGCAACATGAAACCCATCAGAGCGACGATCTGGATCGTCATTGAACGATACCGGGTATCATAGAGAAGCATAGATAGCCGGAACGACTCCTTGGGGGGGTCGGTATATGTTGTCATCCAGGATGTTCCCCGTCTGTCGGCCCGGGTTTTTCTATGTCGCCACGCGGGTGCGCGCCGTGGGCCGATCGTTGGTACTCAATCGAAAAGGGCGCGGGTTGGCCCCGCGCCCTTGACAGTATCGGGTTTAGCGGAACGGCGGCGAGTACAGCAGACCGCCATCTTTCCACTGAGCGTTCAGCCCGCGGGCCAGACCCACCGGGGTCTTTTCGCCGATGTGCTTCTCGAACAGCTCACCATAGTTGCCGCCGGCTGCGATCGCGTTCACGGCCCAGTTGGTGTCAAGGCCCAGCATCTCGCCCAAGGTGCCTTCGACACCGAGGATACGGTTGACTTCGGGCTTGTCGGTGCCGTTGGCCGCCAGTTCCTCGACATTGGCCGAGGTGATGCCGAATTCCTCGGCGGCGATCAGTGCGTTCAGCGTCCAGCGGACGATATCGCCCCAGGGCTGATCACCGTGACGCACGAGCGGGCCAAGCGGCTCTTTCGAGATGATCTCGGGCAGGATGACATGCTCGGTCGGGTTCTCGAAGGTGGCGCGAGTCGCGGCCAGACCGGATGCGTCCGTCGTGTAGGTGTCGCAGGCACCGGCCAGGTATTGCTGCTGGCCTTCGGCGTTGGTCTCGATCGGAACCGGCTCGTATTCCATGTCGTTCGCACGGAAGTAGTCAGCCAGATTCAGCTCGGTGGTGGTGCCGGTCTGGATGCAGACGGTGGCGCCGTTCAGTTCCTTGGCCGAGCTGACGCCCAGTGCCTTGGGAACCATGAAGCCCTGACCATCATAATAGTTGATGCCGACGAACTCGTTCTTGAGATCGACGTCGCGGCTGAGCGTCCAGGTGGTATTGCGCGCCAGCATGTCGATCTCGCCCGAGGCCAGAGCGGTGAAGCGCGTCTTGCCAGTGGTCGGCACGAATTCGACGGCCGAGGGATCGCCCAGAACGGCAGCGGCGACAGCGCGGCAGACGCCGACGTCAAAGCCCTGCCATTCGCCATTGGCATCCGGCGCAGCGAAGCCGACCAGACCGGTGGTCACGCCGCAGTTAAGCTTGCCGCGATCTTTCACGTCGTCAAGCGTAGCAGCACCAGCGGCACCAGCCGAAAGCCCGGCTACGGTCAGCGCGCCAAGAATTACGGATTTTTTCATGTTTACCTCTTCCTGATTATCCGCCTTTTGAAAGGCGGTTCGTGCGGCCAGCAGGGGCCGCGCCATACTGTAAAAGGGGCGGTTCCCCTTCAGTGGCATCGAGTGTGAGTGGATTCATCATGAAACGTCAAGCCCCGGATCATGAAAAACAATCGATCAGGGCCCGACCTATCCTTACGTAACCTATTGCTTTCAGCCCAAATGCTCTGAACGCGCAAGATCGTGAAAGCGTTTGGCGGCGTGAAAGTCCGATTCTTTTCGTGCGGCATGTTCGCGCGCTTCCTCATCCGGACCCCAGAGTTCCTCCTGCCAGGTCTCGTCGACCCGCGACGCCTGCCAGAGCGCCGCGATGTCACGCGACTCGTGGAGCGCGGCGAAGCCGATCACCAGCGAGCCCGACAGGCTGACCAGATCGTGAAACGCCGTCAGCGTGAACGCGTCCATCGCATGGACCTGCCGCGACAGCGTGGCCAGCGCCGCGCCATCCTGGGGCGCATGCATCACCCCCGTCACCGGGCGCAGCCGCGCGCCAAGCGCATCGGCCGCCCAGTCAAGCAGCGGATCCCATTCCTGCCGCTGGCGTTCGACCAGTTCAACCGGACTTTCGGCGCGATAGCACAAGAGATCGGAATCGCCGTAATCGGCGATCATCTGCGCCACTTCGGGATGCTGCTGCGCGACCTTGTCGATGGCGGCATTGGCGGCGCGGGTGACCGGCATGGCGCGAGGGTCGATCTGTTCGCCCTGCGCATCCCATTCGGCGGCGATGGCTTGGGCCATGGCATGGCTGGGCACGACCAGCGCCGCCTTGGCCGGGGTCTTGACCGGGCGACCATCGAGGCGGACGGTGAAACCTCCCCCCTCGGGGACGGCTTCGGCGGCCTTCCAGAATCGGCGGGCTTTCCATTCGCTCATGAGGCTTTCTCCCAAAGAAGATCGAGACAGGGGGGAAGCTGCGAAAAATCGTCGATCACGCGATGCGCGGCGGTGCGCGCCAGCGCCGCGGGCGAGTGATACCCCCAGCCGACGCCGATTCCGGCGATCCCTGCTGCCTGCGCCATATCCATGTCATAGCTGGTATCGCCGATCATCACCGCATCGCCCGGCGCGACCCCGGTTTCCGAGAGCGCCGCCGCGATCATCGAGGGATGCGGCTTGGAAGGGTGATGATCGCTGACTTGCTGGGTCACGAAATAGCGTCCCAGGTCATGCGCCTCGAGCAGCTTGTCGAGACCACGGCGCGATTTTCCCGTCGCCACCCCAAGAAGCGTTTCGGGCTGGGCATGAAGCGCCTCGATCACCGCCAGCGCGCCGGGATAGAGCGGCGAGGATTGCGCCGCGCCCGCCTGCGCGCGCAGGGCGATATAGGCCTCCTTGTACCCATCCACCATGCGGGCCTGAACCGCGCCATCAATCCCCGGCGCCAACCGCGCCACCGCCACATCGAGCGACAGGCCGACAATCGACAGCACAGTCTCGCGCGGCGGCAGCGGATGCCCCGCCAGCGAGAAGGCATGGCCCATTGCGGCGAGGATGTCGGCCTGGCTGTCCACCAGCGTGCCATCCACGTCGAAGATCACGAGACGCAGCGGCGACAGGGTCATTCAGGCGCCTCGAAGGGATCGTCGGGGGCGTCGGAGGGGATCCACTGGAACATCTCCCAGGTGCGCAGCATATGTTCGGGCAGCGGTGCGGTCAGGTGCAGCATGGCGCGCGTGACCGGGTGTTCAAGCGTCAGCGAGCGGGCATGGAGATGCAGTTTGCGGCTGACCTCGCCGCCAAGCTGCGCGCCCCAGCCGTCGCCCATGTTCTCCTGACCCGAGCCGCCGTATTTGCCATCGCCCACGATGGGGTGGCCGATCTCGGCCATATGCGCGCGAAGCTGGTGGGTGCGCCCGGTCAAGGGCACCAGCGCGACCCAGGCGCAGCGGGTGCCGGCGGCCTCGATCACGGCGTAGTCGCTGGTGGCGTGTTTGGCGCCTTCGGTGCTGTCCACATCGCGAGGATGGAGGCAAAGCATCTTTTCGCCCTCGCCCGACGCGCCATGCCCCGGCGCCTTGACGAGACCGAAACGGATCGTGCCCATGCGCGGCACCGGCGCACCGGCGACGGCGGCCCAGTAGATCTTGCGCGTGTCGCGGTGGCGGAACCCGGCGGTCAGCGCCTTCGCGACGCTGCGGCTGCGCGCCAGCACCAGCACGCCCGACGTGTCCTTGTCGAGCCGATGCACGAGGCGGGGCTTTTCCTCGGCGTCAAAGCGCAGGGCCTCGGCGAGACCATCGACATGGCGGGTCTGCTTGCTGCCGCCCTGGACAGGCAGGCCCGGGGGTTTATTGAGTGCGATGATATGATCGTCGCGATAGATCACCGCGTTGCGGATCATCCGCGCGTCGGCATCGCTGATCGCGGATCTGGCCGAAGCGGGCGCGGGTTTGTCAGGGCTGGGCAAGGGGGGCACGCGCACCTGCTGGCCCGCCTCGAGCCGGGTATTGGCCTTGACGCGGCCGCCATCGACACGCAGCTCGCCCTTGCGGCACATCTTTTCTATGCGTCCCTGCTGAAGCTGCGGGAACTGGCGGCGCAGCCAGCGGTCAAGCCGCTGGTCGCCGTCATCCGCGCCGACGGTCAGGGTCTGAACGCCGCTCATGCCCAGACCCCGCGCGCAATCCACACCCCGAGCACCAAAGCCCCCAGCGACAGGACGACCGAAAGCGAAACGTAAAGCCCCGCCGTGCCGATCTGGCCGCGCTCATAAAGGGTGAAAGCTTCGAGAGAGAAGGCCGAAAACGTGGTGAAGCCGCCAAGGATGCCGGTCATCACGAAAGGGTTGAGATACTGAACGCCACGGTGAAAGGCAAAGACACTGAAGAGACCGATCAGGAAGGAGCCGAGGATATTGACCGTCAGCACCCCAAGCGGAAAGCCCGGACCGGCCAGCCGCAGCATCGCCAGCCCGGTGCCAAAGCGCAGCACGGCACCGAGAGCGCCGCCAAGGGCCACCAGGAGGAAGGTCATGATCATGGCCGCGTCTGTCGCGCGCGCGCCCGGGATTGTCAAGCTGCGCGCGCCCTGGCGGAGGGTGTATGGGGGCGCTGCCCCCGTCGCGCCAAGGCGCGACTCCCCCGAGGTATTTGAGGCCAGATGAAGGTGCGGCAGAGGGGGCTGTCGGCGGCGAAAGGGGCGCGATAGGATGGGCGCGAGACGGCATGAGGAGGCAGCGGCGATGAGCGATCCGATCCCATTCCTGAGGCGGCTTTTCGATCGTGCCGTGGCGGTGGCCGATCCGATGCAGGCCCTGCACCACGCCTTGCCCGAGCGCCCCGAAGGGCGGCTTGTGGTGGTGGGGGCGGGCAAGGCGAGTGCCCGCATGGCCGAGGCGGTGGAGGCGGTTTACGGCCCCTGCGAGGGTTTGGTCATCACCCGTTACGGCTATGCGCGCCCCTGCAAGGGCATCGAGATCGTCGAGGCCGCGCATCCGGTGCCGGACAAGGCGGGCATGGAGGCGAGCGAGCGGATGCTGGACATGCTGGGTGATCTGGGCGAGGGCGACATGGTGCTGGCGCTCATATCGGGCGGGGCCTCGGCATTGTTGGTGCAGCCGGCGGGGGCGATCACGCTGGAGGAGAAGCAGGCGGTGAATGCCGCGCTGCTGGCCTCGGGGGCGGCGATCGGGCAGATGAACCTGGTGCGCAAGCATCTGAGCCGGGTGAAGGGGGGGCAGTTGGCCGCCGCCGCCTATCCGGCAAGGATGCTGGCGCTGATGATTTCGGATGTGCCGGGGGACGATCCGGCGATGATCGGCTCGGGGCCGACGGTGGGCGATGAGAGCACGCCGCAGGAAGCGAGGGCGGTGCTGGAGCGGCACGGGATCGCGTTGCCGCAGACGGTGACGGATGTGCTTGAGGGGGCAAGCGGCGTGGTCAGGCCGGATGATCCCAGGCTGGAAAGGGTCGAGAACGTGATTTTCGCGGCCCCCGCGCAATCGCTTGAGGCGGCGGCCGAGATCGCGCGGCAGGAGGGCATGACGGTGCGCGTGATGGGTGACGCGCTGGAGGGAGAGGCGCGCGAGCTGGGGCGCGATCACGCGGCGCTGGCAATGGAGATTCGCGCCGCGCTGGCCCCGGGCGAGGCACCGGTGCTGTTGTTGTCGGGGGGCGAGTTGACGGTGACGCGGCGCGGCGACGGCATCGGCGGGCCGAATGCGGAATACGCGCTGGCGATGGCGATGGCGATGGAGGGCGCGGCGGGCATTCACGCGCTGGCCTGCGATACCGACGGCGTCGATGGCGCCGCCGAGGTGGCGGGGGCGCATATCGGGCCGGAAACATTGGAGCGCGCGCACGCGGTGGGTGTGGACGCGGCGCAGGCGCTGGCGCGAAACGACGCACATTCCTTTTTCGGCGCGATCAACGGCCAGGTGCTGACCGGGCCGACCCTGACCAATGTCAATGATTTCCGCGCGATCCTGATCGCGCCGGGGGCCTAGCCGGTTTCGGCTTCGTCGGCGGCGGGTTCAAGGTAACCCGCGCGCCCGATGCTTTCATAGGCGAGGAAGCCTGCGCGTTTCGCATCCCGCGCGCTGTAGATGTTGCGCAGGTCGGCCAGCCGCGCCGTGGCCATCTTGCGCGCGATGCGCTTGAGATCGAGGGCGCGGAACTCGTTCCATTCGGTGAGGATCACCAGAAGGTCCGCCTTGTGGGCACATTTATAGGGATCGTCCATCCAGTTCACGCCGGGCAGAAGGTGTTCACCCTCGCGCCGCCCTTGAGGATCGCAGACGCGCACCTTGGCGCCGCCACCCACCAATGCGGGCACGATGGACAGCGAGGGGGCCTCGCGCATGTCGTCGGTATTGGGTTTGAAGGTGACGCCCAGAACCCCCACCGTCTTGCCGTTGAACGAGCCATCGCAAAGGTCGAGCAGCTTGTCGGTCATGCGCCGTTTGACCTGTTCGTTCACGGCGATCACGGATTCGGTGATATGGAGCGGCACGCCATGTTCCTGACCGGTGCGCGCCAGCGCGCGGGTGTCCTTGGGAAAGCAGCTGCCGCCATAGCCGGGACCGGCATGGAGGAACTTGTTGCCGATGCGCCCATCAAGCCCCATGCCGCGCGCGACCTGCTTCACATCGGCGCCGGTGCGCTCGCACAGGGCGGCGATTTCGTTGATGAAGGTGATCTTGGTCGCCAGAAAGGCGTTGGCCGCGTATTTGATCATCTCGGCGCTTTCCAGATCGGTGGTCATGATCGGGAATTCACGCAGGTAGAGCGGGCGATAGATATCGGCCATGACCTCGCCGGCGCGGTCGGTCTGCACGCCGACGACCACGCGGTCGGGTTTCATGAAATCCTCGATCGCGGCGCCCTCGCGCAGGAATTCGGGGTTCGAGGCGACATCGAAATCAAGACCGGGATTGGCTTTCTTGACCGTCTGTTTCACCTGCCGGTTGGTGCCGACGGGAACGGTCGACTTGGTGACGATGACCACGTAATCGCTGGCGGCGCGGGCGATTTCCTCGGCCGCGGCCATCACATAGCCCAGATCGGCATGGCCATCGCCGCGCCGGGTGGGTGTGCCGACGGCGATGAACACCGCATCCGCGCCGCGGACCGCCTGCTCGAGATCGCCGGTGAAGGACAGCCGGCCCGCCTCGACATTCTTTTCCAGAAGCCCCGCAAGGCCGGGTTCGTAGATCGGCACCTCGCCGCCTTCCAGCTTTTCGATCTTGTCGGGGTCCTTGTCGACGCAGACGACGTCATGCCCGAAATCCGAGAAACAAACCCCCGAGACAAGCCCGACATAGCCCGTTCCGATCATTGCGATTTTCATGACCGCTTACCTTTCCAGAACCTGCCCACTGCGCGCCCTTTAATGCAGATCGCCCGCACCTGCGTCAATCAGGATGCGAGAAAGCCGCGCAAGGCGTGATGCGAAAACCCGCTTGCGGCAATGCCGCGTAGCGCCGCGCCCTGCATCCGCCATTGGACAGACCCGCAGCACACGGGTAAGGAGAAGCGGCAAACCATGCCAGAAGCATGACAGGAACGAAGGACCACGGCCATGGCCCAGGAACTCTTTGGCACCGACGGCGTGCGCGGACGCGCCAACAGCTGGCCGATGACGGCGGAGATCGCACTGAAGCTGGGAGCGGCGGCTGGGCGCTATTTCCGGCGCGACACGCAAGAGCACAGGGTGGTGATCGGCAAGGACACGCGGCTCTCGGGCTACATGATCGAGAACGCGCTGACCGCCGGGTTCACATCGACCGGGATGAACGTGTTCCTGCTGGGGCCGATGCCGACTCCGGCGATCGGCTATCTGACCCACGGGCTGCGCGCCGATGTGGGGGTGATGATTTCGGCCAGCCATAACCCGGCCTCGGATAACGGTATCAAGTTCTTCGGCCCCGACGGTTTCAAGCTGAGCGACGAGGCCGAAGCCGGGATCGAGGCATTGATGACGAACGGGATCAAGGCCGCCGCGCCGGAGAATATCGGCCGCGCCAAGCGCTTCGACGACGCGCGCGGGCGTTACGTGGAATATGCCAAGACGACCTTTCCGTCGCGCCGACGTCTGGACGGGCTGCGCATCGTCGTGGATTGCGCCCATGGTGCGGCCTATCGCACCGCGCCTGCCGTTCTGTGGGAACTGGGCGCCGAGGTGATCGCCATCGGCGTGGAGCCCGACGGCACCAACATCAACAAGAATTGCGGCTCGACCCATCCCGACGCCGCCGCCAGGAAGGTGATCGAGACACGCGCCGATATCGGCATATGCCTTGATGGCGATGCCGACCGGGTGGTGCTGATCGACGAGAAGGGCCAGATCGCCGACGGCGACCAGATCATGGGCCTGATCGCCACGCGCTGGGCCGAACAGGGCCGTCTGGCTGGCAATACGCTGGTGGCGACGGTGATGTCCAACCTGGGGCTTGAGCGGCATCTGAACGACCGCGGGATCGACCTCAAGCGCACGGCGGTGGGCGACCGCGCGGTTGTCGAGGCGATGCGCGAAGGCGGGCATTCGCTGGGCGGCGAGCAATCGGGCCATATCGTGATGACCGACTACGCCACCACCGGCGACGGGCTGATCGGGGCGCTGCAATTCCTGGCCTGCATGGTCGAGACCGGCCAGAGCGCCAGCCAGCTGGCGCGCGTCTTCGAACCGGTGCCCCAGAAGCTGATCAATGTGCGCTATGAGCCCGACAAGGCCCCGCTTGAGGCGGATTCGGTGCAGGACGCCATCGCCAAGGGCGAAAAGGCGTTGGGAAGCGAAGGCCGACTGCTGATCCGCAAATCGGGAACAGAGCCGTTGATCCGGGTCATGGCCGAGGCCGTCGATCCGGCGCTGCTGGATCGGGTTCTGGGCGATGTGGTGGCGGCGGTGGAGCGCGAAAGCTGAGCGCGAAGGTCAACAGAATGCCCGCAGCGCGCCTTTGCCCTGCCCCAAAAGGGCGACAGGAAGACGGGAACGTTCAGATGAAGCGACGGGATTTTGACAGATGAAGACGATCACTCCGGTCATCCTTTGCGGCGGTTCGGGCACAAGGCTCTGGCCGCTGTCGCGCAAGGGCTATCCCAAGCAGTTCGCGCGCATCCTTGGCGATGAAAGCCTGCTGCAGGGGTGTGCCAGGCGGCTGAGCGGGCAAGGCGCCGGACTTTCCTTTGCCGCGCCCGTGGTGCTGACCAATGCCGATTTCCGCTTCATGGTGACCGAACAGTTGCTGGAGGCCGGTGTCGAGCCCGGCGCGGTGCTGATCGAACCCGAGGCGCGCAATACCGCGCCCGCCGTTCTGGCGGCGGCGCTGCATGTGGCCGCCAGCGACCCCGGCGCGCTGATGCTGGTGGCGCCGTCGGATCATGTCATCCCCGACACCGGCGCCTTTCACGCCGCCATCGCCGCCGGGGCCGAGGCCGCCGCGAGCGGGCAGATGGTGACCTTCGGGATCACGCCGACGCGCCCCGAGACAGGCTATGGTTATCTGGAACTGGGGGATGCGCCTGACGGGTCGGGCCGCGCCAAGGCGCTGCGCCGCTTTGTGGAAAAGCCCGATGCCGATGTCGCCCGCGACATGCTGGAGGCGGGGAATTTCCTGTGGAACGCGGGGATTTTCCTGTTTGCCGCGCGCGACGTGATCGCCGCCTTCGAGGCCCACGCCCCCGAATTGATGCCCCCCGTGCGCGAAGCGGTCAAGAAGGCCCGCCCCGATCTTGGCTTTCTGCGCCTTGACCCCCAGGCTTGGGCGAAAGCCGAAAGCATCTCGATTGACTTCGCGGTGATGGAACGCGCCAAGAACCTGTCGGTGGTGCCTTATGCGCATCACTGGTCGGATCTCGGCAGTTGGGCCGCTGTCAGCCAGGAGGCCGGATCGGACGAGAATGGCGTTTGCCTGTCGGGACCGGCCACGGCGATAGACTGCGAGAACACGCTGCTGCGCTCGGAAAGCGAAGGGCTGGAGGTGGTCGGCCTGGGGCTGAGCAACATGATGGTCGTGGCGACGCCCGATGCGGTGCTGGTCGCCGACATGTCGCGCACGCAGGATGTGGGGCAGGTCGTCAAGACGCTGCGCGCCAAGGGCGTGAGCCAGGCCGACAGCTTTGCCCGCGATCACCGGCCCTGGGGCTATTTCGAGACGCTGGCCCTGTCGGAGCGGTTCCAGGTCAAGCGGATCGTGGTCAAGCCGGGCGCGGCGCTGAGCCTGCAAAGCCATGTTCACCGCGCCGAACATTGGATCGTCGTGTCGGGCACCGCGCGGGTCACCATCGGCGACGAGGTGAGACTGGTCAGCGAAAACGAGTCGGTCTATGTGCCGCTGGGTGCGGTGCACCGGATGGAGAACCCCGGCAAGGTGCCGATGGCGCTGATCGAGGTGCAGACGGGCAGTTATCTGGGCGAGGATGACATCATCCGCTACGAAGATGTCTATGCCCGAGAGAATGACGGCTGAGGGCGCGCGACAAGCGTTTCAGGCCTGACCGCCGCCCCCCGCCACGCCGCCGATGCGCGTGCGGATGCGATAGCCCGGCGCATAGGCCAGCCGGACGGTGGTGATCGCGCGGTCATGATCCCAGGTGGTGCGCCAGATCACGAACAGAGGCGCCCCGGTAGCGGTGTCCAGAAGATCGGCGTCACGATCCGAAGCGGCCTCGGCTGAAAAGGCGATATCGCCGTGCGTATAGGGCGCGCGCGCCAGCAGCCATTCATTGGCGCTGAGCGATGTGAAGCACTCCTGCGCAGCGCCCGGCACGGTGGCAAGGCTGATCCAGCGATCCTCGAACACGTAAGGCGCGCCATCGGCGCTGTGCAGCGCGGTGACATGCAGCGCCTCGCCCGCGCCCAGCGTCGCGCGGATCGCCGCCGGGGGCTGCGCGACACAACGATCCAGCAGCCGGTAATCGTAACGCTGGCCGCGTTCCTGGATCTCGCGCCGGATCACCGGCACATCAAGAGTGGCGCGGCTGACCGGGTGCAGGGCGACGCGGGTGCCCGCCTTGCGGCGCCGTTCAAGGATGCCTTCCTCGGCAAGGGCGCGCAGCGCGCGGTTCACCGTGGCGCGCGCGCAGCCGAATTCGCGCGCAAGATCCACCTCGTTGGGGATGACATGGCCGGGCGGCCAGTCGCGCGCATGGATGCGGCGCAGCACCTCGTCATGGATGGCCTGCCAGCCTTTGGGCGGCGGCGCGCCGGTCGTCATCAGAGCGCCCCCCGCAGCGGTTCCATCGCGCGCGCATAGGCGGCGGTGATGCGGTCGCGCGCATGGTGGCGCCCGCCCTGCACAAGGTGCCGCCCCGCTGACCAGACATCGCGCACCATCGCGTCATTACCCGCGAAGATCCAGCAATCGAGCAGCATGTCGCCGGTCTGGCCGTTGAGGTCCACATGGCCTGCGTCAAGCGCCACCAGATCGCCCAGAGCACCGGGCGCGATGCGCCCGCTGTCGCGCCCCGCGGCGCGCGCGCCGCCCGCGCAGACCGCATCAAAGAGGCGCCGCCCGGTGCTGGCCTGCGCATTGGCCAGCGCCGCGCGTGAGCGGTCGCGCAGGCGTTGGGAATATTCGAGCGTGCGCAGTTCCTCGGACAGGGCGATACGGATGTTGGAATCCGACCCCACAGCGACGCGCCCGCCCGCATTCATCCAGCGCACACCATCGAAAATGCCGTCGCCAAGGCTGGATTCGGTGATCGGGCACAGCCCCGCCACCGCGCCCGAGGCCGCCAGCGCCCCGGTTTCATGCGGCTTCATCTGGGTGCAGTGAATGAGACACCACTGGCCATCCACCTGCGCATTATCAAGCAACCATTCCACCGGACGTGCGCCCAGCGCCGCCTGCACCTCTTCGACCTCGGCCACCTGTTCGGCAAGATGCATATGCAGCGGCCCGCCCTGCGCCAGATCGGGCGCACGGGCGATATCCCCGGGCGTGACCGCGCGCAGGCTGTGGGGAGCAACGCCAAGGCGCGCGTCATCCGGCAGCGCACCAAGCGCCGCGCGGGAGTCTTCGACCAGCCGCGCGAAGCGGTCAGGATCATTGCCGAAACGGATCTGCCCGGCGGTCAGGTCGCGCCGGTCGCAGCCTCCAAAGCGGTAATGCACCGGCAAGAGCGTAAGGCCGATGCCGGTCTGCTGCGTGGCCGCAACGATGCGCTGCGCCATTTCCGACAAGCTGTCATAGGGCACGCCGCCGGGGGCATGGTGCAGATAGTGAAACTCGACATTGGTGGCATAGCCCGCTTCGAGCATCTCCATCTGAACAAGGGCCGCGATGGCCTGCACCTGATCGGGGTCGAGCCGGTCAAGAAAGCGATACATCAGCTTGCGCCAGGTCCAGAAACTGTCGCGCGGATCGGGGCCGCGCGATTCCGTCAGACCGGCCATGGCGCGTTGAAAGGCGTGGGAGTGGGCATTGGCGGGCGCGGGCAGAAGGATGCCGCTGCGGTAATCTTTCGAACCCGGCTCTTGCCCTTGGGCGACCGAGGCGATGCGCCCCGCCGCATCCAGTTCAACCGCCACGTCGCGTCCCCATCCCGAAGGCAAAAGCGCCTGTTCAGCCCAGATCCGTGTCATCGCCATTTTCCCGTCTTGACCGTTGGAATATGTATAGACATAATCACATGAAACGACTCGCAGATCAACAAGGTTGTGCAATGCTCCTGCAAAACGCGACAGTGGCGACGATGGTTGGCGACAGGCCCTATGGCCTGATCGAAAACGCGGCGGTCGCAATCGGAAACGGTCTGATCCGCTGGGTCGGCCCCGCCGCCGATCTGCCCGCCGAACATGCCGGGGAACCGGCCGAGGATCTGGGCGGGCGGCTGGTGACACCGGCGCTGATCGACTGTCACACCCATATCGTGCATGGCGGCGACCGCGCCGGCGAATTCGAGATGCGCCTTGGCGGTGCCAGCTACGAAGAGGTCGCGCGCGCCGGTGGCGGGATCGTGTCGACCGTGCGCGCCACCCGCGATGCGGACGAGGCCACGCTGCTGGCGGGTGCGCTGCGCTTTGCCGATGCGCTGATCGCCGAGGGCGCAAGCGTGATCGAGGTGAAATCGGGCTATGGGCTGGATATCGAGACCGAGCTCAGGATGCTGCGGGTGGCGCGGCGGATCGCGACGCTGCGCCCCGTCAGGATCGTGACCACTTTCCTTGGTGCCCATGCCCTGCCCCCCGAGATGAAGGGCCGCCCCGACGCCTATATCGACGATATCTGCCTGCCCGCCCTTGAGGCCGCCGCCGCCGAGGGGCTGGTCGATGCGGTGGACGGGTTCTGCGAGGGGATCGCCTTTGACACGGCGCAGATCGGACGGGTGTTCGAAGCCGCGAAGCGATTGGGACTGCCGGTCAAGCTGCATGCCGAGCAGTTGAGCCATATCGGCGGCACCCGGCTGGCGGCACAATATGGCGCCTTGTCGGCGGATCACGTGGAATATGCCAACGAGGATGACGCCGCCGCGATGGCCGCATCGGGCAGCGTCGCGGTGCTGTTGCCGGGCGCATTCTACACGCTGCATGAAACGCAAAAGCCCCCGGTCGCCGCCTTTCGCAAGCATGGCGTGCCGATGGCGCTGGCGACCGATTGCAACCCCGGCTCGTCGCCGATGTCGTCGCTGTTGCTGAGCATGAACATGGGCTGCACCCTGTTTGGCATGACCCCGCAAGAGGCGCTGGCCGGTGTCACCTGCCATGCGGCGCAGGCGCTGGGGCTGGAGGATTGCGGCACCATTGCGCCTGGCCAGCGCGCGGACCTGGCGATCTGGGACGCGGCGCAGCCCGCCGAACTGGCCTATCGCATCGGGTTCAACCCGCTTTACCGGCGGATTTTCGGAGGTGAGGCATGACCGAGACGCTGGTTCCAAGCGAAGTGACCCTGGCCCGGATGGAAGCGATCTGGCGCGGCAACCTGAGCGCGGTTCTGGATCGCGCCTGCCGCCCCGCCGTCGAGGCCGCCGCCGCGCTGGTGCAAAAGGCCGCCGAGGGCGATGAGGCGGTTTACGGGGTCAATACGGGCTTTGGCAAACTGGCCAGCGTCAAGATCCCCGCCGATCAGACCGAAGCCCTGCAACGCAACCTGATCCTGTCGCATTGCTGCGGCGTGGGCGAGGCGCTGGACACCGCGACCACAAGGCTGATGATGGTGCTCAAGCTCATGTCGCTGGGGCGCGGGGCCTCGGGCGTCACGTGGCGCACGATCACGTTGATCGAGGATATGCTGGCGCAGGGCGTCACGCCGGTGGTGCCCGATCAGGGCTCGGTCGGGGCGTCGGGCGATCTGGCGCCGCTGGCGCATCTGGCGGCGGTGATGATCGGCGAAGGCGAGGCGCGGGTGGGCGATGGCGCGCGCATGCCGGGCGGCGAGGCACTGGCGCAGGCGGGGCTTGCCCCCATCGTGCTTGGCCCCAAGGAGGGGCTGGCGCTGATCAACGGGACGCAGTTTTCCACCGCCTGCGCGCTGGCGGGGCTGTGGAATGCGTGGCGCAATGCGCAGGGCTGCATCGTGACCTCGGGCCTGTCGACCGATGCGATCATGGGCTCGACCGCGCCGCTGATCGATTCGATCCATACGCTGCGCGGCCATCCCGGCCAGATCGCGGCGGCCCGCGCCCAGCGGGCGCTGATGGATGGCAGCGAGATCCGCGAAAGCCACCGCGAAGGGGATGCGCGCGTGCAGGATCCCTATTGCATCCGCTGTCAGGCGCAGGTGAGCGGCGCCGCGATTGACCTGTTGCGCCGCGCCGGCGAGGTGCTGGAGATCGAGGCCAACGCGGTCACGGATAATCCGCTGGTATTGGTCGATGAGGGGCGCATCGTGTCGGGCGGGAATTTCCACGCCGAGCCGGTGGGCTTCGCCGCCGACCAGATCGCGATGGCCATCGCCGAGATCGGCGCTATCGCGCAGCGCCGCGTGGCGCTGATGGTGGACCCGAACCTGAGCTTTGACCTGCCGCCCTTCCTGACGCCTGCGCCGGGGCTCAATTCGGGGCTGATGATCGCCGAGGTGACGACCGCCGCGCTGATGAGCGAGAACAAGCACCTGGCCAATCCCTGCACCACCGACAGCACGCCCACGAGCGCCAACCAGGAGGACCATGTGAGCATGGCCGCCCATGCCGCGCGGCGGCTGGCGCGGATGAATGCGAACCTCAACACGATCCTTGGTGTCGAGGCGATCTGCGGCGCGCAGGGGATCGGATTTCGCGCGCCGCTGAAGACCAGCGCGCCGTTGCAAAAGGTGATCGCGCGGCTGCGCGAGGCGATCCCAGCGCTGGAGGCGGACCGATATCTGGCGCCCGACCTTCAGGAGGCCGCAGCACTTATTCGCGAGGGTGATCTTGTGGTGGCGGCCGGGCTGGAGATGGCACTGTGAGCAGCTGGCGCCAGCGCATCGGGGCAAGGAAGGGAGGGGCGCGGCCCCTCTTGGCCTGCGGCCAATTCACCCCGGGATATTTGAGAACAGAAGAAGGGATATGGTGATGACTCCGGTCGAGGTGACACGCGGCGACAGTCCGGTGGTTCTGGGCCTGCCCCACACCGGAACGCATGTGCCCCAGGATATCCGCGCAAGGCTCAATGCGCGCGGCAAGGGGCTGAGCGATACCGACTGGAACATTCACAAGCTTTACGAGGGGCTTCTGGAGGGCGCGACCATGGTGCGTGCGCGGTTTCATCGCTATGTGATCGACGCCAATCGCGACCCGTCCGGGGAAAGTCTTTATCCCGGCCAGAACACGACAGGGCTTGTGCCTCTGACCGATTTCGATGGCGCGCCGATCTGGGATGAGCCGCCATCGGGGGGCGAGATCGAATACCGGCGCGAGACATGGCATGCGCCCTATCACGCCGCCCTTTGCGCCGAGCTGGAGCGGGTGAAGGCGATTCACGGGGTGGCGATCCTTTATGATTGCCATTCGATCCGCGCGCACATCCCGTTCCTGTTCGAGGGCACGCTGCCTGATTTCAACATCGGCACCAATGAGGGCAAGACCTGTGCGCCGGCAGTGGCCGAGGCGGTCGAGCATGTCTGCCGCGCCGCCCAAGGGTATAGCTGCGTCATGAACGGGCGGTTCAAGGGCGGCTGGACCACGCGCCATTACGGGCGCCCCGCCGAGGGGCTCCACGCGATCCAGATGGAGCTGGCGCAAGCGACCTATATGGAGGAATCCCCGCCTTGGCCCTACCTGCACGAGCGCGCCGGGGCGCTGCGCCCGCATCTGGCCGAAATCCTGAAGCGGCTGGATGATCTGGGCCGCAGCGGGGCGCTGTCGTGAAGCCGCTTGCAGGTATCCGCGTGCTGGACCTGACCCGCGTGCTGGCAGGCCCCTATTGCACCGCACTGCTGGCCGATCTGGGCGCCGAGATCATCAAGCTTGAGCCGCCGCGCGGCGACGATTACCGCCAGATCGGCCCCTTCGCCGAGGGGGAAAGCGCGCTTTTCACGCTCAACAACCGGGGCAAGAGAAGCATTGCGCTGAACCTCAAGGACCCCGAGGGGTTGCGGCTGGCGCGCGTCATTGCGGCGCGCTGCGATGTGGTGGTCGAGAATTTCCGCCCCGGCGTGGCCGAAAAGATCGGGTTGGGGCCAGAAAAGCTGCGCGGAGACGATCCGGGGCTGGTCTATTGCTCGATCTCGGGATTCGGGCAAAGCGGACCGTTTCGCGACCTGCCCGCCTATGACCTTGTGGTGCAGGCCATGTCGGGGCTGATGGCCGCGACCGGCGAAGAGGGCGGCGCGCCGCTGAAGACCGGGGAATCGATCGCCGACCTGATGGGTGGTCTGTTCGGGTCCTGGGCGATCATGGCGGCGCTGGTGCAAAAGGCGCGCAGCGGACAGGGCGCGACGCTGGATGTGGCGATGTATGACGCGCTGTTTTCGCTGCTGACCACCAGCCATGCGCAGTATCTTTACGGCGGCGAGACGCCCGAGCGCGTAGGCAACCGGCATCCGCTCTCGACCCCGTTCGGCTGTTTTGCGACGCAAGACGGCCAGGTCGTGATCGCCGTGCTGACGCCCGCGCAATTTGGGCGCCTTGCGGAGCTGATCGGCCAGCCGGATCTGCCACAGGATGCGCGCTTTGCCACGGATGCGGCGCGCACACGACATGAACCCGCCTTGAAGGCCATGATCGAGGACTGGAGCCGCGCAAGAACGACCGAAGCGGCGATGACGGCCCTTGCCGAGGCGCAGCTTCCCAGCGCACCGATCTGGGATATCGCGCAGGCCAGCGCCAGCGAACATGCGAAGAGCCGCAACTTGATCGCCCATCTGCCCCATGACGTGCTGGGACGCGCCGCCGTGGTGGCACAGCCGGTACGCTTTGACGATGAAAAGCCCACGGCAAACACATCGGCCCCCGGACTGGGCGCGGATGGCGAAAGCATCCTGCGCGCGTTTTGTGGCGTGGATGGCGCGGAACTGAATGCATTGAAAGAGGCGGGGGTGCTGACATGAGCGGGCTGTTTCACATGCTCAGCGAGGAAGAGCGGCTGTTTTGCGACATGCTGGAGCGGATCGTCGCTGAGCAGATCGCCCCGAAAGCGGCCGAGACCGACGAAACCGGCGCCTTCGTGCATGAGCAGATCAAGGTGCTGGCCAAAGCCGGGTTGCTGGGCGCGAACCTGCCCGAGGCGCAGGGCGGCGCGGGTATATCGGCGCAGGCGCTGCTGCGCGCGGTCGAGATCGTGGCGGGGGGCTGTGGCTCGACGGTGTCGGCGTTGACGGCGCATTACCTGGCGACGGATTCGATCCTGATCGGGGGTAGCGAGGCGCAGCGCGCGGCGGTCCTGCCAAAGGCCGCCACTGGCGAAATGCTGGGCGCCTTCGCGCTGACCGAGCCGACCGCCGGAAGCGACCCTGCCGACATGAAGACCCGCGCGCGGCGCACCAAAGACGGCTGGCACCTCAAGGGCACGAAATGCTTTATCTCGAATGGCGGGATCGCGGATTTCGTGGTGGTCTACGCGGTCACCGACCCCGAGGCCGGGCATCGCGGGATTTCGGCCTTTGTTGTCGAGAAGGGCACACCGGGGTTCGAGCCGGGCGCGCCGGAGCGGACGATGGGTCTCAAGGGCGGGCATGTGTTCACGCTCAATATCGACTGCGAACTGCCCGAGGATGCGCTTCTGGGCGAGGCGGGACAGGGCTTCAAGACGGCGATGAAGGTGCTGGACAATGGCCGCGTCGAGGTGGCCGCGCAATGTATCGGCATGGCGCAGGCAGCGCTGGACGCCGCCAAGGATTATGCTACGGCGCGGGTGATCGGCGGCGAGGCGCTGAGCGACAAGCAGGGCATCCGCTGGATGCTGGCCGACATGTCGCTGGAGCTGCAATCGGCGCGCCTGCTGGCGCTGGAGGCGGCGCGGCGGCGCGACCTGGGCGAGCGGTTTTCCGATGCGGCAGCGATGGCCAAGCTCAAGGCGTCCGAGGCCGCCGACATGGTTGCCGATACCGCGCTGCAGATTCACGGCGGCTATGGCTATACCCGCGATTTCCCCATCGAACGGCTGACGCGCGATCTGCGGATCATGCGCATCTACGAAGGCTCGTCCGAAATTCAACGCAACATCATTGCCGGCCATCTGCTGGCCCATTGAGGGAGGACCAAACATGACCGATCCCCGTCACAACACGCGCGACATCTATCCCGATACCGGCGCCGAGATCAGCGCCAAGCATTGGGTCACCGAAGCCCCGATGCGGATGCTGATGAACAACCTGCACCCCGATGTGGCCGAGAACCCCCATGAGCTGGTGGTTTACGGCGGCATCGGCCGCGCCGCGCGCACATGGGAGGATTTCGACCGGATCGTGGGCACATTGAAGGGGCTGGAAGAAGACGAGACCCTTTTGGTGCAATCGGGCAAGCCCGTGGGCGTGTTTCGCACCCACAAGGATGCGCCGCGCGTCCTGATCGCCAATTCCAACCTGGTGCCGCATTGGGCCAACTGGGACCATTTCAGCGAGCTCGATAAGAAGGGGCTGATGATGTACGGCCAGATGACCGCCGGGTCCTGGATCTATATCGGCAGCCAGGGCATCGTGCAGGGCACTTACGAGACATTCGTCGAGGCCGGGCGCCAGCATTATGACGGCGATCTGACGGGCCGCTGGATCCTGACCGGGGGTCTGGGCGGCATGGGTGGTGCGCAGCCGCTGGCGGCGGTGATGGCCGGGGCCTGCTGCCTGGCCGTGGAATGCGACGCAAGCCGCGCCGAATTCCGCAAGCGCACGCGCTATGTGGACGAGATCACCAGCGATCTCGACGAGGCACTGGCGATGATCGAGCGCTGGACCAGCGCGGGCGAAGCGAAATCCGTGGCGCTGATCGGCAATGCCGCCGATGTCTTCCCGGAACTGGTCAAGCGCGGCGTGCGCCCCGATATCGTCACCGACCAGACCAGCGCGCATGACCCGCTGCATGGCTACCTGCCGCAGGGCTGGACCGTGGCCGAATGGCGCGCGCGTCAGGAAACCGAACCCAAGGCCGTCGAAAAGGCCGCCCGCGCCAGCATGCGTGTGCAGGTGCAGGCGATGGTCGATTTCTGGAACGCGGACGTGCCGACGCTGGATTACGGCAACAATATCCGCCAGGTGGCAAAGGACGAGGGGATGGAGGACGCATTCGCCTTTCCCGGCTTCGTACCCGCCTATATCCGCCCGCTCTTTTGCCGAGGGATCGGGCCGTTTCGCTGGTGCGCGCTGTCGGGCGACCCGGAGGACATCTACAAGACCGATGCCAAGGTCAAGGAACTGATCGACGACCCGCATCTGCACAACTGGCTGGACATGGCGCGCGAGCGCATCGCCTTTCAGGGGCTTCCGGCACGGATCTGCTGGGTGGGGCTGGGATTGCGCCACAAGCTGGGGCTGGCCTTCAACGAGATGGTACGCAACGGCGAACTCTCGGCCCCCGTGGTGATCGGGCGCGACCATCTGGATTCAGGCTCGGTCGCATCGCCCAACCGCGAGACCGAGGGCATGAAGGATGGCAGCGACGCGGTCAGCGACTGGCCGCTGCTGAACGCGCTTCTGAATACCGCCAGCGGCGCGACATGGGTCAGCCTGCATCACGGTGGCGGCGTCGGCATGGGGTTCAGCCAGCATTCGGGCATGGTGATCTGTTGCGACGGCACAAAGGACGCCGACCGCCGTATCGAGCGCGTTCTGTGGAACGACCCGGCCACCGGCGTCATGCGCCATGCCGATGCGGGCTATGACATCGCGCTGGATTGCGCGCGCGAACACGGCCTCAACCTGCCGGGCATCCTCAAGTGAGCCTGGCGCGCTTCATAGAAGCGCAGGCGCGCGTCTGGCCCCGGCCGCTGGAGGAAATCCGCGCGGGCCGGAAGGGCAGCCACTGGATGTGGTTCGTCTTTGCGCAGCTGCGCGGGCTGGGGCGCTCGGCGACGGCGCAGAAATACGGAATCGCGGATCTTGCCGAGGCCCGCGCATTTCTGGCCGATCCCACCCTTGGCCCGCGCCTGAAAGAGATCACGCGGGCGATGCTGGCCCATGCGGGGCGCGACCCCGAGGCCATTCTTGGCACAGTGGATGCGCTTAAACTGCGCTCATCCATGACGCTTTTCGAGGCAGCCGGCGGCGGGCAGGTCTTTGGCAACGTGCTGGACACGTTCCATGATGGGCAACGCTGCCCGATCACTCTTGACTTGCTCGAGGCCGAAAGCAGAAATCCGGCTGAAGAACCGGGAAGAACGAACTGAATGACCCTATCATTTCAAGGAGGTACTGACATGAAAAGACGTGACTTCATCAAGGCCGGAACGATCGGCGCGGCGGCAAGCACGCTGGCCGCCCCTGCCGTGGCGCAGGACATCACCCAATGGACGATGGTCACCGCATGGCCCAAGAACCTGCCGGGGCCGGGCGTGGCCGCGCAGACCCTTGCGGACCGGATCACCACCCTGTCGGGTGGCCGGCTGGAGGTGAAACTCCATGCCGCGGGCGAGATCGTGCCCGGTCCGGGCGTGTTCGATGCCGTGGCCGAGGGCACCGCGCATATCTATCACGCGGTCCCCGCCTATTGGGGCTCGAAATCCAAGGGCATCCTGCTGTTCGGTTCCCAGCCCTTCGGCCTGCGCGCCGACGAACAGGTCGGCTGGATGGTGCATGGCGGCGGCCAGGAACTTTATGACGAGATGTATGGCCGTTTCGGCATCAAGCCGTTCCTGTGCGGCAATTCCGGGCCGCAATGGTTCGGCTGGTTCCGCAACGAGATCAACTCGGTCGACGATCTCAAGGGGCTGAAATACCGCACCACGGGCCTTGCCTCGGAGATGTGTTCGCGGATCGGCATGGCGGTGCAGGCGATGTCCGGCCCGGCGATGTTCCAGGCGCTGCAATCGGGCGCGTTGGATGCGGGCGAGTTCATCGGCCCCTGGACGGATTCGGCGCTCGGGTTCCACCAGCTGGCCAAGAACTATTACTGGCCCGGCGTCGGCGAGCCCTCGTCGGCCGAGGAATGCGGCGTCAATGCCGAGGCATGGAACGCCCTGCCCGAAGACCTGAAAGGCGTTGTGCGGACCGCTTGCGCGAGCCTCTATAACGACGTGTGGACCGAATACGAGACCAAGCACGCCCGCGCCTTCAAGGAGCTTGTCGACAACGAAGGCGTCATCCCGCGCAAGCTGCCCGACGAGGTGGTGATGGCGATGGGCGATGCCGCCGCCGGGGTGATCGAGGAGCTGCGCGGCGACAGCGACGAGCTGGTCGGGCGCATCACCGAAAGCTTCGTGGCCTACCGCGATTCGGTTGGGGCCTATATGACCTATGCGGATAACGGGCACATGAACGCCCGCGCCAAGGTTCTGGGTTACTGACACCCGACCCCACCAACCGGCCCGGCGCGCAACATCCCGCGCCGGGCCTGAATGCGCAACGGAAGCGAGGGCAGGTGATGGAACGCTGGGCCGAGCGGCTGGACATGGTGAACCGCAGCGTCGGGCGCGTTGTGCGCTGGCTAGCGATCCTCATGGTGCTGGTGCAATTCACCATCGTGCTGATGCGCTATGTCTATGGCTTCAGTTCGATCGCGGTGAATGAAAGCGTGCTTTACATGCATGCCACGCTGTTCATGCTGGGCGCGGGCTATACCCTGCTGGTGGACGATCATGTGCGCGTCGACATTTTCCAGGCGCGCGCCAGCGAGCGGGGCAAAGCATGGATCGACCTGATCGGTCATGCGGTCCTGTTGTTGCCCTCGATCCTGGCGCTGCTTTACTGGTCATGGCCATCGGTGCGCAACGCATGGGCGATCCATGAAGGCGCGATCTCGGTGGGTGGCATCCCTGCGGTCTTCCTGCTCAAGACCCTGATCCCGGCGTTCTGCATCCTGTTGATCGTGCAATCGCTGGCCTGCCTCCTGCGCAACCTTCTGCGGCTGCAAGCAAGGCGCACGGCATGATCTTCGCTGAATATCTGGACCTTCTGATGTTCGCCGCGCTGATGGGCGCGATCCTGTCGGGTTTCCCTGTATCCTTCGCGATCTCGGGCACCGCGATCCTGTTCGCCTATCTGGGATGGGCCAGCGGCGTGATGAATCTCAACCTGTTGGGCGCGCTAGGGCAGCGGGTGTTCGGCGTGCTGACCAACGAGGTGCTGATCGCGATTCCGCTGTTCGTGACGATGGGCGTGATCCTTGAACGCTCGCGCATCGCCGAGGACCTTCTGGATACGATGGGCCGTGCATTCGGTCAGTTGCGCGGCGGACTTGGAATATCGGTGATCCTGGTGGGGGCGCTGCTGGCAGCTTCGACGGGGATCGTGGGGGCGACGGTGATCGCGATGGGCATGATCGCCCTGCC
>Ga0102928_1000050_pt1 | contig 56447 bp, 47 predicted proteins | sample SalPonR1_B_D1_MG_FD_78504 | JGI IMG/M metagenome (GOLD analysis project Ga0102928, IMG submission 78504) | Salt pond soil microbial communities from South San Francisco under conditions of wetland restoration - Salt Pond MetaG R1_B_D1_MG | ecosystem: Environmental > Aquatic > Marine > Intertidal...
CCCGCAAGGCTTTTCAGCCCTTCGATATCTGGGGTCTACGGGCTCAAAAGCCTTGCTCCCGTCGCACCCGGCGGTGACATTCCTGCTTAGCAAACCCAGTGACATTTCTGAATGGTGTTTACACTTGAAATCCAGTGGGGCACATCCCAGACCGGCTTTCGGCCTATTATTCCGTCTTGTCCGATAGATAGCGGTCGCTCTTGATAATCCCCTCGAGGCGCGCGCCGGTCACAGGCTGGCAACGGCGCGCATGCACCGAGTCGCGCGATTCTCCGACACGCGGCGACATCTGTTACAGACTTCCTTTTGAACCGTCGTGCACTCGCGAATATTTCGCCCGCAAGACCAGATCGGTTTCGTATTTTAACTCCGACGCATTGCAGAAAGATAAAAATATTATCGTGAAATCAATTGTTTAACCTGATTTTGCAGATTTTCCAGCCTCACACCGGCGTCTGTCATCAAACTGTTACGTGTTTGTCACAAAAGCATGGCGAAACACCAATAGATCCGGCGCCGACGGTTATCACGTGATGACCGCGAGACGTTCAAACAAGGAGTTAACGTAATGTCCGTAAAACTCGCCGTATCGGCACTTGCCGTTGCAGCCGTGTCCGCAACTGCCGCGGCTGCGCAGGATCGCAGCCAGATCCGCATCGTCGGTTCGTCGACGGTGTTCCCCTTCGCCACGACAGTCGTCGAGCAGTTCGGCAACTCCACCGATTTCGAAACTCCGGTCATCGAATCGACCGGTTCGGGCGGTGGTCTGCAGCTGTTCTGCGCCGGCGTTGGCGTCGAGCACCCCGACATCACCAACGCGTCGCGTCGCGTCAAGTTGTCCGAGGTCGAGACCTGCCTCGAGAACGGTGTTGACTTCACCGAGGTTCTGGTCGGCTACGACGGTCTCGTGATGGCCAACTCCGCTGATGGCCCGAAGTTCGATCTGACCAAGGCCCAAGTCTGGGAAGCGCTGGCCGCCGAAGGCCCGATGCCGACCATGTGGTCCGACATCGACCCTGCCCTTCCGGCCATCGAGATCGAGGTTCAAGGCCCCCCGCCGACATCCGGCACCCGTGATTCCTTTGAAGAGCTGGTCATGGAAGTTGGCTGTGAAGAGGCCGGTGGTGAAGACTGCGGCGGTGCCGGCATGGAAATCCGTGAGGATGGCCCCTTCGTCGAGGCCGGTGAGAACGACAACCTGATCGTCTCCAAGCTCGAAGCGAACGAAAACGCGCTTGGCGTCTTCGGCTTCTCGAACCTCGATCAGAACCGTGACGCCCTGCAGGGTGTCGTGATCGACGGTGTCGAGCCGACTTTCGAGGCCATCGCGTCGGACGCCTACCCGGTGTCGCGCTCGATGTACTTCTACATCAAGCACGCCCACGTTGGCGTCATCCCGGGCATCAAGGAATACGCCCGTGAATTCGTCAGCGCTCAGGGCCCGGGCGGTTACCTGGCCGATGTCGGCCTGATCCCGGTGTCCGAGGAAGCCCAGCAGGCGAACCTTGAAGCCATCGAAGAGCTGCCGGCTCTGACGACCGAGAACTACTGATCCGATTGATCGGACAAGGCTGGGGGCGGCGTGCCGCCCCCGGCATTTTCAATCACGTTCGACCCTATTCCCTGCCGGAACGGGTCACACTGGGGTCCCTGCATGATATTCGCCCTTTTTGTTTTCGTCCCGGTCGCGGCGATTGTCGCGTTTTACGTCTCGCAGCAACACGCCAATGCGCTGTCGTCGGCGACGGGTCAACGCCTGCACTCCAGACCCCAGCACCACGGGATGCACAGCATGCTCTGGGTTATGCTGGCCGGCTGGGGTGTGTTGCTTGTTCTGACGGTCCTTGGCGAAACGCTGATCCACAGAACCCTGATCGGTCGGGTCAGCGATGCCCTGCCCGATGACGGCCCGCTTCAATGGAACCTTGTCCTGTCGGATGCGCGCAGCATCGCGCAGGGCACTGTCGCGTCCTCTACCGACATGCTGCGCGAACAGATTGCGAGTTCATTTTCGTGGATGAACGCGACACGCCTCTGGGGTACGGCGCTGGCGACGATCGGCGCGGTTGCCGCAGTTGCCTGGTGGACGTACCAACAAATCACGATCGAGCTTCGCGCGCGGATCTATGCGGAAAACATGATCCGCAGGGGTCTGGCCGTGATGGCAACGGTTGCCGTTCTCACAACCATCGGAATCGTGCTGTCGCTGATCTTCGAGACGGTCCGATTTTTCGACGCCATCGACTGGCAGCTTCACAAGTTCCTCTTCGGCACCACCTGGAGCCCGCTGTCCGGTGTCTTCGAGGGCGAGATGGATGCCGACAAGGTCGGGATCGTGCCGCTTTTCGCGGGCACCCTGATGATTACCCTGATCGCGATGCTGGTGGCAGTGCCGATCGGCCTGTTCGCGGCGATCTACCTGTCGGATTTCGCCAACCAACGAGTTCGGGCGGTGGTCAAGCCGGTCATGGAATTGCTCGCCGGTATCCCGACGGTCGTCTATGGCTTTTTCGCGGTGATCACCGTCGCTCCCTTGTTGCGCGATGCCGGCAAGGCAATCGGTGTCCCGATCGCGTCCGAATCCGCGCTTGCGGCCGGCATGGTCATGGGGATCATGATCATTCCCTTCATTTCATCGCTGAGCGATGACGTCATCAACTCCGTCCCTCAAAGCCTGCGCGACGGTTCACTCAGCCTTGGCGCGACCAAAGCCGAGACGATCCGGCAGGTGGTCCTGCCCGCCGCATTGCCTGGGATCGTCTCGGCGATCGTGCTGGGCGTCAGCAAGGCCATCGGGGAAACGATGATCGTGGTCATGGCCGCGGGCCAGGGACCCAACCTGACCGGCAATCCGCTTGAGGCGATGACGACCGTGACGGTGCAGATCGTGGCGTTGATTACCGGTGATATCGAGGCGAAGACGGCCGCTGGCCCGGCCTTTACGCTCGGTTTCACGCTCTTTGTGATGACACTTCTGATGAACATGCTCGCACAGCGGCTGGTTGCCCGCTTCCGCGAAGCCTACGACTGACGGGACCTGATCATGGCTGACCTCGCTTCAAATATCCCCGACGCTGCGCCGCGCCGCAGCAGCCTTGCCGGCGGATCGGCTCGTCTGCGCAAGCGGCGCCGCGCCGAACTGCGGTTGAAAATCTACGGCATCTCCGCCATCGGCATCGCGGCCGCAGCGCTGATCACCCTGCTTTCCACGGTTGTGTTCCAGGCTGGCGGGGCGCTCTTTTCCACTTACCTCGACAAGGAAATCCAGCTTGATACCGAGTTTCTCGGGGTCACCGCAAGCTCGGACCCGAAAGTCATCCGCCGCGCCGACTTTGATGGCTTGATCGAGCGTGGCCTGGAAGAGCGTTTCCCCCTCGCCACCGGGCGCCAGGAACGGCGCGAGCTGCACGACCTCGTCTCCGGCGGGGCAAACTTCGAACTGGCGGATCATGTTGCAGCGAACCCCGATCTGCTGGGGCAGAGCATCAACTTCCCGCTGATCGGGTCCGACACGCTGGACCTCTACAAGCAAGGGGCTTACGGGCAGCTCGACCGCCAGCCGGTGAACGGCCTGCTGTCGGTTTCAGAGCTTGAAGACGGCAGCCTCGCCATATCGACGAGTGCCAATGACTTCAGCGATGCCCTGCGCCAGGTGAAGTCCCAGCTTTACGTCGATGCAGACCGGTTGCGTCGTCAAGCCAGCCGCCAGGAAAACGCGATCCGGGTCTACGGCGAACGGGCCGAGGCGGCTGAAACCGAAGAAGAGCGCAGCGAACAACTGGCCGCTCAGGACCTCGCACGCGAGCGGCGTGACGCTCTGATCGCCCAGGCCGAGGCGCTCGAGGCACGCGCCGACGGTGCCGGCGGTGCCGAAGAGGTTGACGACGAGAACGTGTCGCTCTTCATCAAGGCCGGCGGCGGATGGATACGCCTGACCGAGGTCAACCGGGCGGAGGCCTCGGGCGAGTTGCTCACCCGGGTCACCCTGCCGATCGAGGACAGCGAGGCCTGGTCGTTCCGTATCATGGAACTGCCCGAGTCCAATCGCCCCTTCAGCGACCATCAGATCGCCTGGGCTGAAACGCTCAATGAAGCAGGCCTGATCGAGCGGGTCTTCAACACCCGCTTCTTCACCGCCGCTGACAGCCGCGCGCCGGAGCTTGCGGGCATCTGGGGCGCGGTCGTGGGCTCGTTCTGGACCATGCTCGTGACATTCAGCCTGACCTTCCCGGTCGGGGTGCTGGGCGCGATCTACCTGCAGGAATTCGCGCCGCGCAATCGCTTCACCGACTTCATCGAGGTGAACATCAACAACCTGGCCGCCGTGCCGTCGATCGTCTTCGGTCTGCTCGGGCTGGCGGTCTTCCTCAGCTTCTTCGGGATGCCGCGCTCTGCCCCGCTGGTGGGCGGGATCGTTCTGGCATTGATGACCCTGCCGACGATCATCATCGCCTCGCGGGCCGCTTTGCGGGCCGTGCCGCCTTCGATCCGCGAGGCCGCCCTGGGCGTCGGGGCCTCCAAGGTTCAGGCGGTGTTCCACCACGTGCTGCCGCTGGCGATGCCCGGCATCCTGACCGGCACGATCATCGGTATGGCCGCAGCACTTGGCGAAACCGCACCGCTGCTGCTGATTGGCATGGTGGCCTTCATCGTCGAGGTCCCTACGGGCATCATGGACAACGCGACGGTCCTGCCGGTGCAGGTCTTCCGCTGGTCGGATTTCCCGGAACGGGCCTTCGAGGCTAAGACCGCGGCGGCGATTTGCGTCTTGTTGACCTTCCTCGTGGTCATGAACCTCGTTGCCATCATTCTCCGCCGCAAGTTCGAACGTCGCTGGTAAAGGACATAAATCCCCATGTACGATGTACCAAATACTACACAGGAGACGGTCGTGACGGACGTCAAAATCAAAGCCAAGGACGTGCAGGTCTATTACGGTGACAACCACGCGATCAAGGACGTGTCGGTCGAGATCGAGAACAACACCGTGACGGCCTTCATCGGCCCGTCGGGATGTGGCAAGTCCACCTTCCTGCGCTGCATCAACCGGATGAATGACACGATCGACGTCTGCCGCGTCGAGGGAGACATCCTGATCGACGGCGAAGACATTTATGACAAGCGCATCGACCCGGTGCAGCTGCGTGCGAAGGTCGGGATGGTGTTCCAGAAGCCGAACCCTTTTCCCAAGTCGATTTACGATAACGTCGCCTATGGCCCCAAGATCCACGGCATGTCCCGCAACAAGGCCGAGCTCGATGACATCGTCGAACGGGCCCTGCGCCGGGGCGCCATTTGGGACGAGGTCAAGGACCGGCTCGATGCACCCGGCACCGGTCTTTCGGGTGGCCAGCAGCAGCGCCTGTGCATCGCGCGTGCCATCGCCACCGAACCCGAGGTTCTGCTGATGGACGAACCCTGCTCCGCGCTGGACCCGATCGCCACCGCCCAGGTCGAGGAACTGATCGACGAACTGCGCCAAAACTACGCCGTTGTGATCGTGACCCACTCGATGCAACAGGCCGCGCGCGTCAGCCAGAAAACCGCGTTCTTTCACCTGGGCAACCTCGTGGAATACGGCGATACGCCGAAGATTTTCACAAACCCCGAAGACAGCCGCACCGAAAGCTACATCACCGGACGGATTGGATAAGATCGTGAACCAGGAACATATCGCAAGCGCATTCGATCGCGATCTTGAAGGGATCCAGGCCCGGATCATGAAGATGGGCGGGCTGGTCGAACAAGCCATCCTCGATTCGGCCCAGGCGTTGGAAACCCGCGATCAGGAACTGGCCGACAAGGTACGTGCCAATGACAAGACGATCGACGAACTGGAAGACCTTCTGAACGAGGAAGCGGCGCGCGTGATCGCCCTGCGCGCGCCAACAGCCGTCGATCTGCGCGTCATCCTGTCGGTCATGCGGATCAGTGCCAATCTCGAACGCATCGGTGACCTGGCCAAGAACCTGGCCAAGCGCAACGCGGTTCTGATGACCATGCCGGCGATCAGCGGGGCCTCGTCGCAGCTGCGCCGCATGTCGCGGGATGTGCAGATCATGCTCAAGGATGCGCTGGATGCCTATATCCAACGCGACGACGCATTGGCCCGTGACGTGATCGAGCGGGACATCGACGTGGACCAGATGTATAACACCCTGTTCCGCGAATTCCTGACATTCATGCTTGAGGATCCGCGCAACATCACGCCATGCATGCATCTGCATTTTATCGCCAAGAACGTGGAACGCATGGGCGATCACGTAACTTCTGTGGCCGAGCAGGTCGTATTCCTCGTAACCGGCGAAAAACCGGATGAACCCCGCAAGAAAGAAGATGTCACATCATCGGATGCAGGTCTGTCGGCCTCATCCTAACCGAGACAAATACCCCATGAACTCCGTTCAACCCACCGTCCTTGTCGTCGAAGACGAACCCGCGCAGCGCGAAGTGCTTGGTTATAACCTTGAAGCCGAAGGATTTCGCGTCGCAAAAGCCGAGAATGGCGAAGAGGCCCTGATGTTGGTGCAAGAGGAACAGCCCGATATCATCGTGCTGGACTGGATGTTGCCCAACGTGTCAGGGATCGAGGTGTGCCGCCAGCTCAAGACCCGGGCGGACACGCGCAATGTCCCGATCATCATGCTGTCCGCCCGATCCGAGGAAGTGGACCGCGTGCGGGGGCTTGAAACAGGGGCTGATGATTATGTCATCAAACCCTATTCCATTGTCGAATTGATGGCCCGTGTGCGCACGCAATTGCGCCGGACACGTCCGGCTGCCGCCGGTTTGCGGCTGGAATTCGATGATATCGTCCTTGACGCCGAAACCCACCGGGTCACCCGCGACGGCTCCGAGGTCAAGCTGGGGCCGACAGAGTTCCGCCTGCTGTCCACGCTGATGGAAAAGCCGGGACGGGTCTGGTCGCGGGAACAATTGCTCGACCGGGTCTGGGGCCGCGACATCTATGTCGATACGCGCACCGTGGACGTGCACATCGGCCGCTTGCGCAAGTCGTTGACCATGGCGGGCGGCGGCGACCCGTTGCGCACGGTGCGCGGTGCGGGATACGCGCTCGGCTGATCGTCTGCCGGCGGTCAGTCGCCGACCGGCAGGATAACGCTGAACGTGGTGCCTTTGCCCAACTGGCTATCCACCTGCAAGTGGCCGCGATGACGGCTCACGATGTGCTTCACGATCGCCAGACCCAAACCGGTTCCGCCCAGTTCTCGGGATCGGTGGCTGTCCACCCGGTAGAACCGTTCGGTCAGGCGCGGCAAGTGAACGGTGTCGATGCCCGGCCCGGTATCGCTTACTTCGATCCGCACACCTCTGCCGCGCAGGCGGTTCTCGTAGTCGGGCGTTCCAAGCGCGATACGGACAAAACACCCGCGGTCGGAATACTTGATCGCGTTCTCGACAAGATTGGTCATGACCTGTCGGATCTGATCCTCGTCACCTGGGACGATCACCGGGTCGTCCGGCAGGGTCACACTGACCTCGATGTCCTTTTCGGAGGCCAATTGCGACAGGCTGTGGCGCGTCTGCTGAATAACCGCGCCAAGATCGATCCTGTCGAGCGGTCGCACGCGTTCTTCGGCCTCGACCCGGCTCAGCGACAACAGGTCCGACACAAGCCGGTTCATGCGCTCGGCTTCGGCGGCCATGATGCCAAGGAATCGCTCCTGCGCCTTGGCGTCGTTGCGGGCCGGGCCTTGTAGCGTTTCGATAAACCCCAGAAGCGCCGTCAGCGGCGTGCGCAGTTCATGGCTCACATTGGCGACGAAATCGCGGCGCATCTGTCCCGCCTGCTCCATCGGGGTGATATCCTCGAAGGACACGAGCGTACCATGCCGGCCGTCCATGGGCACCGCACCGCAGGTGACGCGGTAGGTTATATCGTGCTGCCCGTCATTGGTCAGGTAGCGCGCCTCGCGCGATTTGGCGTCCTCGCGCACCTGTTCGATTGTTTCCAACAGGATCGGTTGGCGCAGCGCGGTGATGAAATGACGCCCCTCGATATTGCGGCCAAGCAGCTTTTCAGCCGCCTCGTTGATGGCGAAAATCGCTTCATCCGGCGCAATCAACAGCGCCGGGATGCCCAGGGTCATCAGGATATCGCGGGGCGCGGCCGTCATTTTGCGGATGCCGCGGCCGCCAGCCCGGCGTCAAACGCCGCCAACAGCGCATCCGGGTCTTCCAAGCCGACGGAGACGCGGAAAAAACCTTCGGTCATACCAAGCGCTTCGCGCCCCTCGGGCGTCAAACCTCGGTGCGACGAGGACGCCGGCTGCGACAGCGTGGTGCCCACGTCCCCGAGAGTCGGCGCAAAGGCAATCCGGTCCGCCCCCTTGGTAAAGGCGTTGGCCGCCGCACGCCCGCCGTCCAGCTCGAAACTCACCATGTTGCACCCGCGTCCCCGCAGCAGCCCCTGCGCGCGTGCGCGGTCCGGGTGATCGGGACGTGTGGGATAAAGGACGCGCCTCACGCCGTCTTGCGCCGCGAGATGGTCAGCCAGCCGCGCCGCCGTTGCCTCGGCCCGGTCAAAGCGCAGGTCAAAGGACATCAGCCCGCGTTCCGCGAGCCAGCAATCGAACGGGCTGGGGGTCAGGCCGGTTGTCACCGCAAAGTCATAGATCGCCTTGGCTTGATCCGCACCACGCGCCGCGACCCAGCCCAGCGTGACATCCGAATGGCCGGCCAGCAGCTTGGTGACCGAATGCAGCACCACGTCTGCGCCCATCTCGAACGGTTTGATCGCCCGCGGCGTGGTAAACGTATTATCCACCACCAGAAGCACCCCTGTCTCGCGACACAGATCCGCAATCCCCTGCACATCCGCGATCCGCAAGGTCGGGTTCGACACCACCTCGATCAAGGCGAGACGCGTGTTCGGCCGCAGCGCCGCCGCAAACGAGTCGACATCGGTCGGATCGGCCAGCGTCGTCTCGATCCCCAGCCGTGGCAAGTCGTCCCGCATCATGCGCAGAGACCGGCCGTAAAGCTGGTCGCCCCCCACGACGTGATCCCCGCTCTTGCAAAGACCCAGAAGAACCGCCGTGACAGCCGCCATCCCCGACCCGACCACCAGACCGGGTTCGGGCGTCGCTTCCATCGCGTCGATCCGGCGGGCCAGCACATCCGCGTTCGGATGCCCCTCGCGCGCATAGGTGTAGCCATCGGCGCGACCCTCGTACTGATCGTCCAGCCGATCCGGCGTTTCGCTGGCATAGACAACCGACGGGATCAGCGGTGTGACCACCGGTGTGGATGCGCTGTCGGGAAGACCATCCGGGCGCATGAGGGTGCGTTTCATCATTGTCGCAGAACTCCGTTCAATTCGTGGCGAAGCCCTGCCACAAAGCGAGTGGCGCAACAATGGGGCCTGCATCGGCCTAATATGAAAACCGGCACTTGCGCAGCCCCCCGCATCGGGCGATGACACGATGCATGACCAAGCGCCCTGATATCCTCTGCATCGGATCCGTCCTGTGGGACGTTATCGGCAGATCCGACCGACACATGAAGCCCGGCAGCGACGTGCCCGGCCACATCACGCGGCTGCCGGGCGGCGTGGCGCTGAATATCGCGATGACGCTGGCGCGATTCGATCTGACCCCTGCCCTGCTCAGTGTCGTTGGCCGTGACCCCGAAGGCGAAGAGCTTGTGTCGGCCTGCAACCGTCTGGGCCTTGTGACAGACCAGGTCTACCGCTCCGACGATCTTCCCACCGACCAATACATGGCCATCGAAGGGGCCAATGGCCTCGCCGCGGCCATCGCCGATGCCCATTCGCTGGAACAGGCGGGCGACAAGATTCTGCGCCCGCTGATCGACGGGCCGCTGGGCTTTGTCGAAGCCCCGTTTCCCGGTCCCATCGCGCTTGACGGCAACCTGACCGAAATGCTTCTGGACCAGATCGCGCACCACCCCGCCTTTTCCAAGGCCGACCTGCGCATCGCCCCCGCGTCACCCGGCAAGGCCGAACGGCTCCTGCCCTTCATCCGCAGCGGGCATGGCACGCTCTATGTCAATCTCGAAGAGGCCGGGTTGCTCTGCCAGGCAAGCTTCGACAGCGCCCCGCAGGCGGGCGCCGCACTGATCGAACGCGGGGCGGCGCGCGCCCTGGTCACCGATGGCGGCAATGTCACCTGCGACGCCACGCCGGAGGGTCTCCTTGCCGAACGTCCGCCAGAGGTGATGGTCACGCGCGTCACCGGCGCAGGCGATGCGTTCATGGCGGCCCATATCGCGTCCGAATTACGCGGCGCTCCGCGAGAATTGGCGCTGCACCGCGCGCTCGCGACTGCCGCAGCCTATGTTGCCGGAGGAACCTGACCGATGACCGCCCTGCCCCTCGATATCTCACCCGCCGTCCAGACGGCGCTCGACACCGGTGCGCCGGTTGTGGCGCTGGAATCAACGATCATCACCCACGGCATGCCATGGCCGCAGAACCTTGAAACGGCCCGCGCGATCGAGACCACGATCCGCGAAAACGGCGCGGAGCCCGCGACAATCGCCGTACTGGACGGGCGGCTTTGCATTGGCATGGATGCCGGTCAGTTGGATGCGCTGGCGCAAGCCAAACAGGTCGCAAAACTCAGCCGCGCCGACATGGCCGTCTGCATGGCCCGTGGCGGCACCGGGGCGACCACCGTCGCCGCGACGATGATCGCGGCGCGTCTTGCCGGGATTTCGGTCTTTGCCACCGGCGGCATCGGCGGCGTGCATCGCGGTGCCGATCAAAGTTTCGATATCTCTGCCGATCTGCAGGAATTGTCGCAGACCCCGGTCACGGTCGTGGCGGCCGGGGCCAAGGCGATCCTCGATCTGCCGAAAACTCTCGAAGTATTGGAAACCCTGGGGGTTCCCGTCATGGCCTATGGGCAGGACATGCTTCCCACGTTCTGGTCACGAGGCGCGACACTCAAGGCGCCGCTGCGCGTGGATACCCCGCTGGACATCGCCAAGGCCCACCAGATGCGCCGCGCCCTGTCCCTGCCGGGCGGGCAGCTTGTCGCCAATCCGATTCCCCGGGACGCCGAGATCCCGCAGTCCGAGATGCGCCCGATCATTACCCGCGCCACCAAGGACGCAGACACGCATGGGATCTCGGGCAAGGCGCTGACGCCGTACCTTCTGCAACGGATATACGAGCTGACAGACGGCAGATCGCTCGACGCGAATATCGCCCTGGTGTTGAACAATGCCGTGCTGGGGGCGCGAATTGCACAGGAAATAGCGTCTCTGCGTTGAATTTCAGAGCCTTGGGCTGCGTAAACATTGTAGAGCAACCGGGAACCGCCTAGGGTCCGCAGGAACCACAGACGGACTGCAAATGACCACCCCATTTCAGCCAGAGCGCCGCAAACCCGGCATGTTTGCCCGCCTTCGGGCAAGCTTTCTCACTGGAATTGTCGTCATCGCGCCGGTCAGCCTGACAATCTGGCTGATCTGGTCGATCATGGGCTGGATCGACGGCTTTGTCCTGCCGCTGGTGCCCGACCGGTTCAATCCCGAGCAATATATCGGCATTAACCTGCGCGGCATCGGCGTCATCTTCTTCCTGTTTTTCACGATCTTCATTGGCTGGGTTGCCAAGGGTCTGATCGGAAGGTCGCTGATCCGCTTCGCCGAAAGCCTTGTCCAGCGCATGCCGGTGGTCCGGTCGATCTATAGCGGCGTGAAACAGATCGCCGAAACGATCTTTGCCCAGTCGGACCGCAGCTTCGAAAAGGCCTGCCTTATCCAGTATCCGCGCAAGGGGATCTGGGCCATCGGCTTTATCTCCACCGATGCGCGCGGCGAGGTGGCGCGCCGTGCCGAAACGATGGGACGGCTTGTCTCGGTCTTCGTGCCCACCACGCCAAATCCCACCTCGGGATTTTTGTTGTTCTTTCCCGAAGAAGACGTGATCGAACTTGATATGAGCATCGAAGACGCCGCGAAACTGGTGATTTCCGCCGGGCTTGTCTATCCTAACGACAAGGATCCGACCCGGCCCGTCAAGGCCGCGTGACCTCGGTTTCGCCGCGTGCCGCCCACCCGCCGTCAACGGTGTCCCGAAAGCCCCTCTCAGCCAAACATCTCGACCAGATCCACCGTCTGCCGCGTGCCAAGATCCGCTTTGTGCTGCGACAGGAAGGTATCCGCCGCCTGGCGTCCGGCGGCTTTCAACGCCGCGATCACCGACGGCACCGGCACCATCTTCGTCGCCACCGACAGATCATTCATCAGCTGATCATCCGCGATCATGTGAACCCGCATCTTTTTCATCGCGCCGTCGGCGACCGTGCCTTCAGAGACCAGGCGTTGCACGAACTCGATCGCCCGCAACTCGCGCAGCAGTGACGAATTGAAGCTGATCTCGTTGATCCGGTTCTGGATCTCGTTCGGCATCTTCGGCACCGTGTCGCGATGCAGCGGGTTGATATTGATGATCAACACATCCTTGGGCAAATCGTTGTGATAGAGCGGGAAAAGCGCCGGATTGCCGGTATAGCCGCCATCCCAGAACGCCTCGACCTCGCCGGTTTGCGGATCTGTCACTTCGACCGCCTTGAACAGCGTTGGCAGGCAGGCCGAGGCCAGGATGCTCTGGGTGGAAATCCAGTCGCCTTCGAAAACCCGCACCTTGCCATCGCGCACATTGGTGGCGCAGACGTAGAGTTGGGGCCCTTTCGTCGTGCAGACAGTGTCGAAATCCAGCTGGTCGACGATCTTCTCCAACGGATTGTCGTAAAATGGCCCCCACGCATAGGGCGACATCATCCGGCTGAAGGTATCGCTCATCAGAAAACCGGGGGAATATTCGATGGAGTTGCTGATGGTGCCTGGCGTTGGCAGCCAGGCCTGCATCCATTTCGGAATGCTCAGTTCATCCAGCCGCGCCACCTGCGTCCACAGCCAATCCAGCGACTCGCGCGCGCCCTCGCGGCCGTTCCGCACAAGGCCGGATTTCACCGCCGCCCCGTTCAGCGCCCCGGCAGAGGTGCCGGTGATCGCCGCAATCTCTATGTCCGTGTCCTCGAGAATCCGGTCAAGCACCCCCCAGGTGAACGCGCCATGTGCGCCGCCCCCCTGGAGCGCCAGGTTGATCTTTACCATGTTGCCGCGCGCTCCTTCATCTTGCCAGGTAAACTCCGGGGAGCGCGAGGGGCTGGCCCCTCGCACCGCCTTGCGAAGCGCATGGTCAAAGCGCGGTCCAGCCGCCATCGACCGAGATCGTCGTGCCGGTGATCTGCGCGGCCGCAGCCGAACACAGGAACACCGCGGTGCCGCCAACCTGTTCGACCGTCGCGAATTCCTTCGATGGCTGCCGCTCGAGGATCACCTTCTGCTTCACCTCCTCCTCGGACATTTCGTATTTCCTGGCGGTATCCGGGATCTGGCTTTCCACCAATGGGGTCAGGACATACCCGGGACAAATCGCGTTCGCGGTGATCGGCTCTTTCGCGGTCTCCAGCGCCACTGTCTTCGTGAGGCCGACCACCCCGTGCTTTGCCGTCACATAGGCCGATTTGAACGGCGACGCGGTCAGGCCATGTGCACTGGCGATATTGACGATCCGGCCCCAGCCTGCGCGGCGCATCATCGGCAAGGCTGCGGCGGTGGTGTGAAAAGCCGAGGACATGTTGATCGCGATGATCGCGTCCCATTTTTCCGTCGGGAAGTCTTCGACCGGTGCGACATGCTGAATCCCAGCATTGTTCACAAGGATATCGCAGCCACCAGCTTGCTCAATAAGCGCGCGGCACTGCTCCGGCTTCGACATATCCGCCTGTATGTAGCGCGCGGTGATTTCGTGCTCCTTGCCGATGGTTTCGGCCAGGCGATGATCCTCGGCCGTGTCGGTAAAAGAGTTGATCACCACATTCGCGCCCGCGCGGGCCAGTTCATGCGCCACGCCCAGACCGATTCCCGAATTGGACCCGGTGATGATCGCCGTTTTCCCATTGAGCGACATGTTCGCTTCCTCTTTGCGTTGTTTGCTTGTGCAGCAATTTACATGCCGCGCCTGCATAACACAAAGGGGTGTTGCCGGCGATCAGACAGGGGCGCGCCGGGCTCGGGCGAATCGTTCCGCGCGCGGCATCGCGATGCTGGTCTCAGGCCTGACCGACAATTCCAGCGCAACAGCGGGCGGTGGCGCGAGCAACACAGCGGCATCGCCCAAACCCATATATAGCGGCCCGCGCGGCGTGTTCGGCCCAACATGTCGACCGTTGCGTCGGCACCGATCACCTGTCATGGGGATAAAAAAACCCCGGCACGAGGCCGGGGTCCAGTTATTGAGGCAGGTTTCATACAGGCAAGAAACCTATCGAGCAGTGCTCTCGTTATAAGCAATCTTTCGCGCCGATCCAAGCTAAAAGTTTGAAAACCCACGAAAGCCTCGTTACCGTCAGGCGCAATAAAACAAGGGCAGACAGGGGTCGTTGCGAAAATGAGATCGAATTGTTTCCAGATTTGGCAGCTGAGCGCCGCCGCCTTCGCCCTGACGATGGCCGCGCACTCTGCGCATGCCGAGCCTCGGCACGGCATAGCTATGTATGGCGATCCCGCGCTTCCACCTGATTTTGTGTCTCTGCCATATGCAAACCCAGATGCCCCCAAGGGCGGCCGGATCGTCACCGGCGAGACTGGCGGCTTCGACAGCCTCAACCCGCATATCCCCAAGGGCTCGACCCCTTGGCAACTGCGGTTCCTGCTCTATGAAGGCCTGATGGGCCGAAACTGGGACGAGCCCTTCTCGCTTTATGCGCTCCTGGCCGAATCAATCGAAACCGGACCGAACCGCGAATGGGTCGAATTCGTCTTGCGCGACGACGCCCGATTCTCCGACGGAAGCCCTGTCACCGTCGAGGACGTGATGTGGTCCTACGAAACCCTCGGCACCATCGGTCATCCACGCTATCACGGCGCCTGGGCCAAGGTCGCATCGATGGAACAGACCGCCCCGCGCAGCATTCGCTTCACCTTTGAAGAAGATGACCCGGAAATGGCGCTCCTGATCGGCATGCGTCCGATCCTGAAAAAGGCACAATGGGAGGGCAAGGATTTTGCCGCGTCCGGTATCGACGAGATCCCCATCACCACCGCGCCTTACGTGATCGACGACTACGAGGCCGGCCGTTTCGTCAGTCTCGGACGTGATCCCGACTACTGGGGCCAGGATGTCAATTTCATGCGGGGTCAGGCCAACCTCGATGAAATCCGCATGGAGTTCTACGGCGATGGCACCGCGATGTTCGAAGCGTTCAAAGCCGGTGCACTGAATTCAAGCCGGGAATTCAATGTCGAGAAATGGGCCACGCAATACGACTTCCCCGCCATCGACACCGGCGATGTGGTCAAATCGGTGATCCCGCATGAACGGCCCTCCGGGATCACGGGGTTTGTGATGAACACGCGCCGCGATGCGTTCAGCGACTGGCGCGTGCGCGACGCGATGATCCACGCGTTCAATTTCGAATATATCAACGAAACCATGACCGGGTCCAAACAGCCGCGCATCACTTCTTATTTTTCCAACTCAGTTCTGGGGATGCAGGACGGCGCGGCGGACGGACGCGTGCGCGACCTTCTGGAACCGTTCGAGGACAGTTTGCTGCCCGGCGCGCTGGATGGCTACGCCCTGCCTGTCAGCGATGGCACAGAGCGGAACCGGGGCAATATCCGCGCGGCGATCTCTTTGATGCAAGACGCCGGATACACGATCGAGGAAGGTGTCATGACGCGCCCCGATGGCGCAGCGTTCACCTTTGAAATCGTGCTCAGCCAGGGCAGTTCCGAAAATGAGGCGATCATCGACCTGTTCACGCAGTCGCTGGAACGCATGGGAATTACACCAACTGTCACCACCATTGACAACGCGCAGTTTCGCGAACGCACGAACACCTATGACTTTGACATGACATATTACCGGCGTGGCCTCTCGCTCAGCCCCGGCAACGAACAGAAACTCTACTGGGGCTGCGACGGGGTTGACGCCCCGGGCACCCGCAACTGGATGGGCATGTGTTCACCGGCGGCCGAAGAAATGATCGACACGATCCTGAATTCCGGATCGCGCGAGGACTTCATCGCCGCCACCCGCGCGCTTGACCGCGTGCTGACCACCGGGCGCTACGTGATTCCGATCTATCAGTGGAACATCAGCCGCATCGCCCATGTGAAAGAGCTGAAATATCCCGACGCGCTGCCGATCTACGGTGACTGGATCGGCTGGCAACCCGATGTCTGGTGGTGGGACGAGGAGTGATCGATGCCGAAATGGGGACTATTGATGCTGCTGGCGTGCAGTATCACCGCCTGCGCAACGGTCGAGGGCCTGGGACGGGATATCTCTGGCAGTGCTCGGGCCGTGCAAGGCTGGTTCTGACAGGCGGTGAACACCTCTGCGGGTGACTGCGCCCGCAGACGTCTATTGACCGGCGCTGACGCTGTGCCATTATGGCATACGACGGCACACAGTCAGGAGCCTGAACATGACGAGGTCTGAATTTTCCCGGAACTGGTACGCCGCGCTGATCCGTCTTCATGTACGCTTTCCGTTTCTCAATGGCGAAACGTTGACGCGTCCGTCGGATGATATGGAAGATATCACCCGGCACCTTGCCGAAACGCATGACCTGACCCCGCGTGAAGCGTCGGAAGAGCTTGCAGACCTGATCTTTGTCGAATCCCTTGCGCGGCAGGCGAGCGAAATGGCCCGCACGCCAGAGCAAATCTCACAGCAACGAAGTCACCCAAAGGATCGTGGCGTCGTCCTCTGACACCGAGATCACGTTGTGTCCCATCGTGGCATCGTAATAGGCGCTGTCGCCCCGGCGCATCTCGATCGGCTCATAGAATTCCGTGAACAGGCGGATCATCCCGGTCAGGACATAAAGAAACTCCTCGCCGTCATGCCGCACCCACCCATCGAATTCCTCGATCTTGCGCGCCCGCACACGTGCCCGGTAGGGCAACATCTGCTTCTTGGTCAGCGTTTCGGATAAAAGTTCGTGTTCATAGGTGGTCGTTGCATGATGTTGGCCTGATCCAAATGGCGTCATCACCATTCGGCCATTGATCTTTTCCCGCTGCGGCGGCGTGAAAAGCTGCGGCACGCTGATCTGCAACCCGACGGCCAGTTTCTTCAGCGCGTCATAGGTCGGCGACATCTGCCCGTTCTCGATCTTTGACAGCGTTGATCGCGCCAGGCCCGCCTGCTGCGCTGCCTGTTCCAGCGTCCAGTTCCGCGCCTTGCGCAAATCGCGCACGCGCAAACCCAGGTTCAATGCTTCGGGTTGGTCCTGAATCCCGGTGTCGCGTGCGATGCGGATGAGGTTCTTGGGATCATCTGACATGCCGATCTCTATAGCCACCGTCCATGCGGCCCGCAACTGCGGCTTGCGACAGCGCAGGATGCACCCTACCCATGCGTCATGCAGTCCGTCGTCCAGGATAACCGTTTCCCGCCCTGCCCGCAGGATTTCAATCTCGCGGCGCATGTGTTGGCCGCGACGGATCGCGCGCCGGACAAGATCGCGCTTGCGGTGCTGCGGCTGTCGGGGGCCGAACGCTGGAGCTATAGGCGATTGAAACAGGCCATCCTTGGGTGTGCCACCGGGCTTCAACAAGCCGGTCTGCAAAAGGGTGATCGGCTCTTGATGCGGGTCGGAAACACTGTCGAATTCCCGGTCGCCTACCTTGCCGCGATTGCGGTGGGCATCGTGCCGATTCCGACCTCGTCGCAGCTTACCACGTCGGAGGTGCAGCTGCTGGTCGACATGACCGATCCGGCGGCGTTCCTGCATGACGGTGAAACCGCCTGCCCGGCGTCCCGACCGATCATCCGTACGGCCCGGATGGAGGATTGGTACGGCGCGCCTCCCGCTGCGTTCGATTTCGGCGATCCTGACCGGCTTGCATATATCATCTTCACATCCGGCACATCCGGCAAACCGCGGGCAGTGTGCCATGCCCATCGCGCGATCTGGGCGCGGGGAATGATGCTGGATGGCTGGTATGGCCTGGCCGAAACCGACCGGCTGATGCACGCAGGAGCGTTCAACTGGACCTATACAATGGGCACCGGGCTTCTGGATCCGTGGACCCTTGGGGCGACCGCGCTGATCCTTGCCAAGGATGTGTCCCACGCGCAATTGCCGCTCTTGCTCAAACGTCATGACGCGACAATCTTTGCCGCAACACCCGGGGTTTACAGGGCCTTTCTAAAGTCGAACACGCCCAGTCTTCCCAAGCTCCGCCACGGCCTTTCGGCCGGGGAAAAACTTCCCGCCGCGATCCGTGATGCCTGGCAAAATGCCACAGGCACACCGGTCTTCGAGGCGTTCGGCATGTCGGAATGTTCGACCTTCATCTCGACCGCGCCCGGCATGCCACAGGTTGCGCCGGAAAGTCTTGGCTGGCCCCAGCCGGGGCGGCGCGTCGCGATTCTGGGAAAAGACGGCCCCGTTCCCGTCGGCACGTCGGGCATCATTGCCGTTCACCGCAGCGATCCGGGGATGATGCTGGGCTACCTGGATCAGCCCGAAGAAACGGCATCCCGCTTCCAGGATAACTGGTTCCTGACCGGAGACACCGGTGAACTGACTGAAAACAAAGACATTCTCTATCATGGCCGCGCAGATGACATGATGAACGCCGGGGGCTTCCGGGTCAGCCCGCTCGAGGTGGAGGCGACGCTTCTGAGCCACCCAGACATTCAGGATGTCGGCGTCACCAATATAGAGATCAAACCCGACACCCGTATCATTGCCGCGTTCTACGTGGCCGATGCCGAGATCGACACCGATACGCTGTCACGCTTTGTCGCCAGCCAATTGGCCCGGTACAAGCAGCCGCGACTGTACAGGCGGCTCGCCTCTTTGCCCCGGAACGCCAATAACAAACTCTTGCGCCGTGCCCTGCCCGACCACGGCACGGAATAGTGCGGGTTATCATTTGCACGGACCTCTGCTAAACGCGTCAAAACGTTTTTTTTTGAGGAATCACACATGGTCAAGCTCGATATCATGTCCGACCCGATCTGCCCTTGGTGCTATATCGGAAAGGCCAACCTTGATCGCGCGCTTGAGCAAAGGCCGGATCATCCCTTTCAGATCACCTGGCACCCATTCCAACTGAACCCGGACATGGCCCCCGAAGGCATGGACCGGCGCGCCTATCTCGAAAGCAAGTTCGGAGGACAGGAGGCCGCGGCAAAGGCCTATGCGCCGGTGATGGAGCACGCCGAAAAGGCCGGTGTGAAGATCAACCTTGAAGCCATTGAAAAAACACCGAATACCATGGACGCGCACCGCCTGATCCATTGGGCGGGGATCGAAGGTCACCAGCTCTTTGTCGTGGATGCGCTGTTCAAGGCGTACTTCGTCGACGGGCGCGATATTGGCGATCCCGACGTTCTGGGCGATATCGCCGATTCCTGCGGCATGGATGCCAGCGTTGTGCTGCGCCTGCTTGCCACCGAAGAAGACCGGCGCGACATTGTCGACCGCGATGCCGCTGCGCGCGGCATGGGGGTGACGTCTGTTCCCACGTTCATCGTGGCCAGCTAGCATGCGGTTCCCGGCGCACAGCCGACAGATCTCTGGCTCAAGGTGCTGGATGATATCATGGAACAGAACGCGGCACAGCAGGCCTGAGGCGTGCCGGGGCTGTTGCACGATTTGACTTGGTGCTAGAGGCCAAGGCGCAGCTTCGGGAACCCTTCATGCCAAAATCCATGCCGCGCGCCGAATTCATCGCCCTGATGGCGATGGTGGCCGCCACGATCGCCCTGTCCATCGATGCAATGCTGCCCGCGCTTCCACAAATCGGGCAGGACTTGACGCCCGGGGATCTGAACAACGCCCAGCTTGTCATCACGACCTTCGTTCTTGGTATGGGGGTTGGTACGCTTTTCGCCGGTCCCCTGTCCGACACGTTCGGACGCAAGCCGGTGATGCTGATCGGCTCCGGCATTTATATCGTGGGGGCGCTGCTGGCATCACGGGCGCAGACCTTGGAGGTCATGATCGCCGCACGGGTCTTGCAGGGCCTTGGCGCGTCGGGGCCGCGCGTGGTGACGCTGGCCGTGGTCCGCGATCTTTATGCCGGGCGCGGCATGGCCAAGGTGTTGTCGTTCATAATGATCGTCTTCGCGCTGGTGCCGGCAATCGCGCCGCTTCTGGGATCGATCGTGATAAACCTGTCTGGCTGGCGCGCGGTGTTCTACGGGTTTGTCGCGTTCTCTGTTGTCACCGCGACCTGGCTGGCGCTTCGCCTGCCTGAAACGCTGTCGCCGGAAAACCGCCGCCGCCTCCGGATCGAAGACTTGGCCAGTGCCGCCAAAGAGGTGTTCGCCCACCCTGTCGTCCGCCTGTCGATCCTCGTGCAAGCCCTGTGTTTCAGTATGCTGTTCTCCATGCTTGCGAGCGTTCAGCAGATCTATGACATCACCTTTGACCGCGCCGAGAATTTCCCGCTGTGGTTCGGTCTCGTGGCCGTGCTTGCCGCGTCGTCCAGCATCCTCAATGCCGCACTCGTGGTTCGGTTGGGCATGATGGTCCTGGTTCGCGCCATGCTGTCGGCGCAGGTGTTGATTTCGGGGCTGATGATCGTGCTGGGGATCGGCGCAACCGCGGGCGCGATCGCGCCTGGCCCGTTTTTCGCCGCGTTCGTGGTCTGGCAGGTGTCGATCTTCTTTCAGGCCGGAATGACCATCGGTAACCTTTCAGCCATCGCGCAGGAACCCATGGGTCATATTGCGGGCATGTCGGCCAGTATCATCAGCGCGATGTCGACCGTGGGCGCGGTGAGTCTTGCGATCCCGGTGGGGCTCATGTTCGATGGAACGCCAGTGCCACTGTCCATCGCGATTTTTGTCGAAGCGCTCGCGGCGCTGTGGCTGATGCGATTGATGATGACGGCAGAGGCGCGGCTTGCACCTACGATTCCCAACTGACCCGAAAAAGGAAAGGGACCCGCCAATGTCGAAGATCAAAGTCGAAAATCCGATTGTCGAGATGGACGGCGATGAAATGACCCGGATCATCTGGGATTTCATCAAGAAGAAACTGATCCTGCCCTATCTCGATATCGACCTGCTCTACTACGATCTCGGGATCGAGGAGCGGGACCGCACCGAAGACCAGATCACCATCGACGCCGCCGAAAAAACCAGGGAGGTCGGCGTCGCCGTCAAATGCGCCACCATCACCCCCGACGAAGGCCGGGTCGAGGAGTTCGGACTCAAGAAGATGTGGCGCAGCCCGAACGGCACCATCCGCAACATCCTGGGCGGCGTGATATTTCGCCAGCCGATCATCTGTCGCAACGTGCCGCGTCTTGTTCCGGGCTGGACCAAGCCCATCGTGGTCGGCCGCCACGCTTTCGGGGACCAGTACAAGGCGCAGGATTTCAAGTTTCCGGGCGCCGGCAAGCTGACGATGAAATTCGAAGGCGTGGACGGCACGGTGATCGAACGCGACGTGTTCGATGCGCCCTCGGCCGGGGTCTTCATGTCGATGTATAATCTTGACGACTCGATTCGAGATTTCGCGAAGGCCTCGTTCAACTATGGTCTGAACCTTGGCTGGCCGGTCTACCTATCGACCAAGAACACCATCCTGAAACAATATGATGGCCGCTTCATCGAGATCTTCGAAGAGGTGTTCGAGGCAGAGTTCAAGGACAAGTTCGACGAAAAGGGCATAGAATACCAGCACCGCCTGATCGACGACATGGTGGCCTCGGCGCTGAAATGGTCGGGCGGCTTTGTCTGGGCCTGCAAGAATTACGATGGCGATGTGCAGTCCGATACCGTGGCGCAAGGGTTTGGATCGCTGGGCATGATGTCATCGCAGTTGATGACCCCGGATGGGAAGATTGTCGAAGCCGAGGCGGCGCATGGAACCGTGACGCGGCACTATCGCCAGCATCAGGCGGGTGAAGAGACATCGACAAATTCCATAGCAAGTATATACGCTTGGACCGGTGCGTTGAGGCATCGCGCAAAGCTTGACGAAAATATCAGCCTGCGCGCCTTTGCCGAAACGCTGGAGCGTGTGGTCGTGGAAACCGTCGAAGCTGGCTTCATGACAAAGGATCTCGCGCTGCTGGTGGGACCCGAGCAAGGCTGGCTGACGACAATGGGCTTTCTCGAAAAGCTGGATCAACGTCTGGACGCGGCGCTCAAGGGGTAACGCATGGGCGGGCTTGACAGTGTTTGGCTGCGTCATACACGCTGAGCCATGTTCCTGCTGAGCAAACCACCAGCGGACAGGCATACCGCGCTTGAAGACGTTCAAGGCATCTTGGTTGGCGCGACATTGGTCGCGCTGGCCGTTCAGTTCCTGTCCGCCTCCAACCTCATTACGGGGCAGATCGCCGGTCTGTCCCTGGTGGTCAGCTATGCCACGGATTGGCCCTTCGGAGCGATCTTCTTTGTCCTGAACCTGCCTTTCTACCTGGTGGCCGTCTCTCAATTGGGCTGGGTCTTCACGGTAAAGACCTTCTGCGCGGTGGCGGCCATGTCCGCGATATCCGAGCTGCTGCCCCTGATCCTGACGGTCGACACCGTTCACCCAGCGCTTGGCGCGGTATTGGGCGGTATATTGGCCGGTGTGGGACTGATTTCTCTGTTCAGGCACGGGGCGACGCTGGGCGGTGTGGGCATCGTGGCGCTGTGGCTGCAAGACACGCGTGGTATTCAGGCGGGCAACACGCAATTGCTGTTCGATCTGGGTGTCTTTGCTCTGGCGGTCTGGATCCTGCCCTGGCCGGTGGTTGCCTGGTCGCTGCTTGGCGCGGTGATCCTGAACCTGATCGTGACGGTCAACCACCGCGGCGACCGCTATGTCGCACGATCCTGAAAGATGAAACACGGCGACACACAGTAACAGGACGTATAAGCCCATTACCCGAAAGGTTGAGAAGGTCGCGATGCCCTATTTCATTCTCATGTTGGCCGTTCTCGCCGAGACCATCGGGACCACGGCGCTTCAGGCCAGCCAACAGTTTTCCCGCCCCCTTCCGTCGATCATCGTGGTCGTGGCGTATGGCGCGGCCTTCTATCTTCTGGGCATCGCACTGCGCACTTTTCCTGTCGGCGTGGCCTATGCCATGTGGTCCGGCATGGGCATCGTGTTCATCGCCATCATCGGCTTTGCGGTGTTCGGGCAAACGCTGGACATGGCGGCCATCATCGGGATCGCCCTGATCATGTCCGGAATCCTCGTCATCAACCTCTTCTCCGGAACGGCCACGCATTGAAAAACGCGCAACGAAGGGACGGTGCGCGTTCCATGCCTTGTGGCAATCGATTCATTTTTGGGAACGCCTTGCCAAGGTGAGCACCGGTTTTTGCGCGCCCTGGACGGGGCTGATCACCGGAGCGAGACCCTAGAAGCGGAAGCTGCCTCGCAACGACACGGTGTCGGCATCAATATCGACGCCGGTGTCGTCGAAATCGTCGAACCGGTGGGCAAGGTATTCGCCACCCACGGAAAACTGTTCCGTCACCTTGTATTCAACGCCAAGGCCGCCAACGATGCCGGTGTCATCTCCGCCATCTGCGTTGAGCTGTGCCGCGCCGACCGTGCCATAGATCAATGTCCTGCCCAGATCATAACCGCCGCGCACCTTTGCGCGCAGAATGTTGTCCACCTCCACACTGCCCAACTCGATATCTTCACCGGTCTGGTAGTCCAACTCACCGCCAACCACGAACTGACCGAAGTCGTAATCATAGCCGCCGTAGAGGCCATAAACGCCTTCGCTGTCGTCCAAATCGTCGGCGTCCACCGACAGGTTGCCAAAGCTCAGACCGCCATAGCCCCCGGTCCAGTCTCCGCCCATCGGGGCAGAGGTCGCGGCCTCGGGCTCAATCACCACCGGCTCTACCGGTGCAGGGTCGGACCCACCGGCGTAAGATGCGGTTGCCGCTGTCATAGCCAGTGCACTGCTCAGAAAAATGCGTGTCATGAGAGATCCTTTCTCCTGGTTCGCCTCGTTGCGTCACGTCAGCCCGGCTTGTGCCCCTGACGTGCCATTACAGAAACGTCGCCACCTCCGATCTCGTTTCAACATCGCAGTCACGACGCGCGCACAGGAACCGGACGAACGGCCATTCACTGGCGAAAACTCGCAAGATCAGGGGGGACTTGCCGATGCGCTGTCACACTTTCGTGATCGCCCTGTTGTGCCCAAGCGGCATCTCCCATCTCCATAGGGTTTTCTGCTGGTGTTCTCCAGTGGGGCCTAGTAACCCCGCCTCAATTCATTCCGACAAGAGATAACGACATGGACCTTCGCAACATTGCGATCATCGCTCACGTGGACCACGGCAAGACAACCCTGGTTGACGAGCTACTCAAACAATCCGGCGCATTTCGCGCCAACCAGGCTGTGGCAGAGCGTGCCATGGACAGCAACGATCTCGAACGCGAGCGCGGCATCACCATTCTTGCCAAGGCCACGTCGGTCGAATGGAAAAGCACACGCATCAACATCGTCGACACCCCCGGTCACGCCGATTTCGGCGGCGAGGTGGAACGTATCCTGTCGATGGTCGATGGCGTGGTGCTGCTGGTCGATGCCGCCGAAGGGCCAATGCCGCAAACCAAGTTCGTGACCGCCAAGGCGCTTGCCCTGGGTCTGCGTCCGATTGTCGTGTTGAACAAGGTGGACAAGCCCGACGCCGAACCGGACCGCGCGCTGGACGAGTGTTTCGATCTGTTCGCGTCGTTGGACGCAAACGAGGACCAGCTCGATTTCCCGCATCTCTATGCCTCGGGACGGTCAGGCTGGGCCGATACAGAGCTTGACGGACCGCGCCAGGACCTGGAAGCGCTGTTCAAACTCATTGTCAATCATGTGCCCGCCCCCAAGCAGATCAAGAAGCAGGACGATGATTTCCGCATGTTGGCCACCACGCTGGGGTCCGATCCGTTTGTCGGGCGCCTTCTGACCGGCCGGGTTGAAACCGGTCGTCTCAAGGTGGGCGCCACGGTGCAGGCCCTGAGCCGGCTTGGCCAGAAGATCGAACAGTTCCGCGTTACCAAAATCCAGGCGTTTCGCGGGCTTGGACCACAGGACATCGACGAGGCATTGGCGGGCGACATCGTTTCCATCTCGGGCATGTCCAAGGCAACCGTCGCCGACACGATCTGCGCGCTTGCCGTGGACGCACCTCTGGCAGCGCAACCGATCGATCCTCCCACGATCACGGTCACCTTCGGCATCAATGATTCACCGCTGGCCGGCCGCGATGGCAAGAAGGTGCAATCACGGGTGATCCGGGAACGCCTGATGAAGGAGGCGGAATCCAACGTTGCCATCAAGATCAACGACACCCCCGGCGGCGAAGCTTTCGAGGTGTCGGGCCGGGGTGAATTGCAGATGGGCGTCCTGATCGAGAACATGCGACGCGAAGGGTTCGAACTGTCGATCTCGCGGCCGCAGGTGATCATGAAGGAAGGCGATGACGGCAAGATGCTGGAGCCGGTCGAGGAAGCAACCATCGACGTGGATGACGACTATTCCGGCGCCGTGATCGAAAAACTGACCGGTGCCCGCAAGGGCGAACTGGTCGAGATGAAACCCGCCGGAGCCGGAAAAACACGCATTATCGCGCATGTTCCGTCCCGCGGTTTGATCGGCTATCATGGCGAATTCCTGACCGACACCCGCGGCACCGGTGTCCTCAACCGGGTGTTCCATGGCTGGACGCCACACAAGGGATCGATCCCCGGTCGCCGGGCTGGTGTGCTCATCTCGATGGAAAACGGCACCTCGGTCGCCTATGCGCTCTGGAACCTGGAAGATCGCGGCAAGATGTTCATCGGCTCGCAGGAAGCAATCTATACCGGGATGATCATCGGCGAACACAGTCGCGAAAACGATCTGGAAGTGAACCCGCTCAAGGGCAAGAAACTCACCAACGTGCGCGCCTCGGGCACGGATGACGCGGTCCGCCTGACGACGCCGATCACGCTCTCGCTGGAAGAGGCGATCGCCTATATCAACGACGATGAGCTGGTCGAGGTGACGCCGAACGCGGTGCGGTTGCGCAAGCGCTACCTTGACCCGCACGAGCGAAAGCGGATGGCAAAAGCCGGTTAAGCGAAGAGGCGATCTCGCAGGCGTGACGCGCTTGCGAGATCCGGTCCTGTGTTACTCGGACGTTTCGACGATCAGCAATTCCCGCTCTGACGCGCCGCGCGCATGATCGAGCGCGCGCTGATAATCAGCGCTGTTGTAACAGGCCTCGGCATCCTCGACCGATGGGAAGCGGGCCACAACATTGCGCTCCCGCTCCTGTCCCTCAAGCTGGACAAAGCGCCCACCGCGAGCGATGAAATGCCCTCCATGTTGGGCAATCGCCGGGCCGGCGAGCTCTGCGTATTTGGCATAGGCCTCGGGGTCTGTCACCGTGACATGGGCAATCCAGAGTGCGGGCATATCCTATCCTTTCAAAACAGCTTCGGCGGCCTTGATCGCGGCTTCGGCATTATCGACGGAAGCCCCGCCACCCTGGGCCATATCGGGACGGCCACCGCCGCCCTTGCCACCAAGTTCTGGCACGGCGGCCTTGACCAGATCAACTGCCGACACCGACCCGGTCATGTCCGGCGTCACGCCAGCCGCGACAGCCGCCTTCCCGCCCGCGTCCGCGATCAGAAGAACCGCGCCAGATCCAAGCCGTTGTTTATGTTCGTCGATCAAGGGGGGCAGGTCTTTTCCGGACACACCGGATAACACCTGCGCGATGAATTTCACACCGTTCACATCTTTTGCCTCGGCCGCCTGGCCCTGCCCGGCCCCGCCAGCCATGGCCAGTTCCCGGCGCAGCTGTGCGACTTCGTTGGATAAGGACTTGCGTTCATCCAGAAGCGATTTGACCCGCGCCGGCACATCCGACGCGGACGACTTGAGGTCCTGTGCCACTTCGGCCAGCCGCTGATCCTGTTCCGACAGGTAGGCAAAGGCCTCTGCCCCGGTCAGCGCCTCGATGCGGCGCACCCCGGCGCTTGAGGCGGTGTCCCCCAGAGTGACGAAAACGCCGATATCACCGGTGCGCTGCACATGGGTGCCGCCACAAAGTTCAAGAGAATAGGTATTTCCGGCGCTGCCCTTGCCCGAGCCGGCTTGCTCTCCCATCGACACAACGCGCACTTCATCGCCGTATTTCTCGCCGAAAAGCGCCTGTGCGCCCATCTCGCGGGCATCGTCCGGCGTCATGATCCGGGTCTCGACAGGCAAGTTCTGGCGAATATAGGCGTTCACCTCTGTTTCGATCCGCTTCAATTCCGCAGGGCTCAATGCCTTGCCGTGACTGAAGTCGAACCGCAGCCGGTCCGGTGCATTGAGCGACCCCCGCTGGACCACATGATCGCCAAGCGCGCGGCGCAACGCCTCGTGCAGAAGATGGGTCGCGGAATGGTTGGCCCGGATCGACGTGCGACGGCCATGATCGACTTCGAGTTGCACCGCTTCGCCGCTTTTGAACGTGCCGCTGCGAATGGTGACGTGATGCGCGACCATCTTGCCGCCGCCCATGCGCTGGGTATCCGTTACCTCTGCTTGATCGTCTTCATTCTCGAGCCGCCGCAGCCAGCCGGTGTCACCCACCTGCCCGCCGGCCTCGCCATAAAACGGCGTCTGGTTCAGCACGATCCAGCCGCTTTCACCCTCGCTCAGCCTGTCAATCGCAGCACCGTCCTTGACCAATGCCAGCATCTGGCCCTCGGCTTTTTCGGTGTCGTACCCCAGGAAATCCGTCGCGCCATGGCTCTCGGCCAAATCGAACCAGATCGCCGCATCTGCGGCCTCACCCGAGCCGGACCACGCGGCGCGTGCTTTGGCCTTCTGTTCGGCCATCGCCGCATCAAACCCGTCCATATCGACGCTCCGACCCTTTTCGCGCAGTGCATCTTGCGTCAGGTCAAGCGGGAATCCGTAGGTGTCATAGAGCTTGAACGCCGCGCTGCCCGGCAGTGGCGCCTCTTCGGACAGCCCGCTCAATTCTTCGTCGAGCAGCTTCAACCCGCGATCCAGCGTCTGCTTGAACCGCGTCTCTTCGAGCTGCAATGTTTCCTCGATCAGGGCCTGTGCGCGTGCCAGTTCGGGATAGGCGGCCCCCATTTGGCGCACCAATGCCGGCACCAGCCGGTGCATCACCGGATCCTGGGCCGCCAGCAAATGCGCATGACGCATCGCCCGGCGCATGATGCGGCGCAGCACGTATCCGCGCCCGTCATTGCTGGGCATCACGCCATCGGCGATCAGGAAGGAGGTGGACCGCAGGTGATCCGCGATCACACGGTGATGGGTCTTGCCGGGGCCATCCGGGTCGGTCGAAGACACATCCGCGCTTGCCTCGATCAGGGCGCGCATCGTGTCGGTGTCATAGTTGTCGTGGCTGCCCTGCAGCAAGGCCCCGATCCTTTCGAGTCCCATTCCAGTGTCGATCGACTGCATGTCGAGCGCTTTCATGGAGCCGTCCTCGAACTGTTCGTTCTGCATGAAAACGATGTTCCAGATCTCGATGAACCGGTCGCCATCCTCCTCGGGGCTGCCCGGTGGTCCACCCCAGATGTGATCGCCATGATCGTAGAAAATCTCGGTGCATGGCCCACAGGGTCCGGTTGGACCCATCTGCCAGAAATTGTCGGACGACGCGATGCGGATGATGCGGCTCTCGGGAACACCGACCTTTTTCCAGATCTGGAATGCTTCGTCATCGGTATGGTAGATCGTGACGTAGAGCTTTTCGGCAGGAATTCCGAAGTGCCGGGTGATCAGTTCCCAGGCAAAGGGGATCGCCTCGGATTTGAAGTAATCGCCAAAGCTGAAATTCCCGAGCATTTCGAAAAAGGTATGATGGCGCGCTGTGTAGCCGACATTGTCCAGATCATTGTGCTTGCCGCCCGCGCGCACGCATTTCTGCGAGGTTGCCGCGCGGCGATAGTCGCGGTGTTCGACCCCGGTAAACAGGTTCTTGAACTGCACCATGCCCGAGTTGACGAACATCAGCGTCGGATCGTTGCGCGGCACAAGCGGGCTCGACGGAACAACCTCGTGACCCTGTTTTTCAAAATAGCTCAGAAAGGTAGAGCGGATATCGTTCAACGTTGGCATGTTTGACCTGACCCGAAAGGTAAAAAGGCGGCGTGTGTCGTTCGGGTTGAAATAGCCTCTGCTTTGAAGGCTGTCCACCATCCAAACCCGCCCGAAACGCAAACAGGGCGACGCATTCGCCACCCTGCTTTCCGTGTCCGTATCGTCGTCTCATGCCTTTGGGGGCTTGTCCCGTCGCGATCAGCTTTCGACGATATCGTCCTCGGATTCACTTCCGGAGCCGCTCATGTCGAAATCCAGCCCATGTGCTGCGCGAATCTTGTCCTCGATCTCGAGCGAGACTTGCGTGTTTTCGCGCAAGAATGTCTTGGCGTTTTCGCGGCCCTGTCCAATCCGTTCGTCGCCATAGGAATACCACGCGCCGGATTTTTCGACGACGCCCGCCTTCACACCAAGGTCGATCAGCTCGCCCATCTTCGAGATGCCTTCTCCGTACATGATGTCGAATTCCACCTGTTTGAAGGGTGGTGCGACCTTGTTCTTGACGACCTTGACGCGGGTTGCGTTCCCGACAATCTCGTCGCGATCCTTGACCGCACCAATCCGGCGAATGTCGAGACGGACCGAACTGTAGAATTTCAGGGCATTGCCGCCCGTCGTGGTTTCAGGGCTGCCGAACATCACGCCGATTTTCATGCGAATCTGGTTGATGAACACCACCATGCAGTTCGATCGGCTGATCGATCCGGTCAGTTTCCGCATGGCCTGGCTCATCAGGCGGGCATGCACGCCGACGCTGCTGTCGCCCATGTCGCCCTCAAGTTCGGATTTCGGTGTGAGCGCAGCCACCGAATCGACCACCACCATGCTGACCGCACCGGACCGCACCAGGGTATCCGTGATCTCGAGCGCCTGTTCGCCGGTATCGGGCTGCGAGATCAGCAATTCGTCCAGGTCGACGCCGAGTTTGCGGGCATATTGCGGATCGAGCGCGTGTTCCGCGTCGACAAAGGCGCAGACGCCGCCTTTTTTCTGTTCCTCGGCCACGCAATGCAGTGTCAGCGTTGTCTTGCCCGAACTTTCGGGGCCGTAAATTTCGATAATCCGGCCTTTGGGCAAACCGCCGATTCCCAGAGCGATGTCGAGGCCAAGCGATCCGGTCGAGGTCGACTCGATATCGCGCAAGACGTTGTCGCCCCCCAGTTTCATGATCGAGCCCTTGCCGAACTGGCGCTCGATCTGCGCCAGCGCCGAATCCAGGGCTTTTTGTTTGTTCGCGTCGCGCTTGCTATCCATATTCAGAAGATCTGCCGTTGCCATTGCTTTCGATCCTTATTCCACACCCGGACAGGTGCGGCAATTGCTGCTTTTGTTCACTTCCTGTTCTTTCTCTTTATGAGATCAAAACGCGAACATTTCAACTTCTAATTTCACAACGAGTGTTGCGCGGATTGGTTAAGGAGTGGTTTAAGGCGCCCAGATTACAGGCGGAGCGGCGATCATGTTGGTGTTCTGGAACGAAGGATTGGTCCTTCTGTCGGTGCCAAAAACCGGGACACAGGCCTACATGCGCGCCCTCGCGCCGCGCGCGTCACTCGTGGTGAGCGATCCGCCGGAGCTAAAGCACGCGCCGGTCTATCGCTATAACCGGTTTTTTCGGCCCATGTTCGACAAGATGGGCAAACCCGACCTGGAGCTGGTCGCCGTGATCCGCGAACCGCTGAGCTGGTTGGGAAGTTGGTATCGCTACCGTCAACGGGCCGCCCTGGACGGTCGACCCGCTTCGACAAAAGATGTGACGATAGACACTTTCCTGCGCGCAGCGTGCGAAGAGTCGCCGCCAGCCTATGCAAATGTCGGATCCCAAGCCAAGTTCGTGGAACCGCGGCCCAACGGGACGTCTGTGTCGCATTTCTTTCGGTACGAGGATCAGGCCGGTTTGCGCGCCTTTCTTTCCAAAAGATTGGGGCCTTTGCCGGACATTCCTGAAGTGAACGTCTCTTTAGAACAGTCTTTGCAGATTTCACCAGACGCCCAAGCCTTGGTGCGCCTGCACCGGGCAGCCGATTTTGTGCTTTGGAATTCGATTCCCGAAGGCGGCTGATCACGGCTCCGCAGGATTTCCGTCCACAGATGTGGCGGCAAGCTGCTGGTTCACGATTGCGGTCAGATCTGTCAGGGAAAACGGCTTGGCGAGAAAGGCTGACGATTCGATCCGCGCACCTTGGGATTTGAACACGTCCTCGGCATAGCCGGACATGAACACCACCGGCACCTCGGGTCGGGATGCGCGGGCCTCGCGCACCCAGCTTGGTCCATCAAGGCCGGGCATGACCACGTCGGTGACGAAAACATCCACCTTCAAATCGTCATCCTCCAACAGATCAAGCGCCTCCTCGGCATTTGCGGCCTCGACCACCTTGAACCCACGATGCGACAGCGCGCGGGAGGCAAACGCGCGGACCGGAGCCTCATCCTCGACCAGAAGCACAACTCCGTCACCCTCGCGGGCCGGGATGGATCTCGGTGTTTCACACGTGGTTGGCGGGGCAGCGATCGGCTCTTCGCAAACCGGAAACATCAATGTGAACACGCTCCCTTTGCCTTGCGTGCTATCGACAAAGATGAAGCCGCCCGATTGCTTCACGATACCGTAGACGGTTGAGAGGCCGAGCCCCGTACCCTCCCCGGTGCGTTTCGTTGTGAAGAAGGGCTCGAACACCTTTTGCAGCTTGTCATGCGGTATTCCAACCCCCTCGTCCTGGACCCGAACGACAACATAGGCGCCGGCAGGCACCTTGGCCCGCCCATGCTGTATCGGTTTGTCCAGAACGCGTTCATCGGTCTCGATCAGGATCGTCCCTCCTTCGGCCATCGCGTCGCGGCCATTGACGACCAGGTTCATGATGACCTGTTCAAGCTGGCGTTTGTCGGCCCGGATCGCAGGCAGACCCGGATCCTGGCGCAGGTTGAGCGTGACTTTTTCCCCCACCAGACGGTTCAGAAGATGGGTCAGATCCGACAGAATATCGCGCAGGTCCAGACGCTCCGGACTGAGAGTCTGCTTGCGCGAAAACGCCAGTAGCTGGCCCACAAGCCCGGCTGCGCGATTGGCGTTCTGATGGATTTGGATCAGGTCAGCATATTCCGGATCGCCTTGATCATGGCGCAGCAACAACAGGTCGCAATGCCCTGAAATGGCGGTCAGAAGATTGTTGAAATCATGCGCGACACCGCCGGCAAGCTGACCGATGGCCTGCATTTTTTGGCTTTGGACAAACTGCGCCTCCAGACTTTTCAACTCTGTTGCATCGTTCAACACGGCGACCAGCGATGTTTGTCCATCCTCGATCACGCGGGTCAGCGTGACCTGTACAAACACCTCGGTGTCAGACCGTGTCAGGCGCAGGAATTCCGATCGGCCCAAACCTTTGCCCGCGGCGGCGTCCGACAGCCAATCCGGAATCGATCGGCCCAGCCCTTCCATCAGATCCGACAGCGTGCGATGGTCGTCCCGGCTTGCGTTCAAGAGGTCACGGGCGCAACGGTTGGCGCAGGTGATCTCCCCCTGCGAGGTAAGCTTGAGAAGCGGAACCGGCAGTGCCTCAAAGCCAGCCTCGTCCGAGGCTTCGGCGCGCGGCTGGGTCGCGGGGATCATCAGCACCTCTTCGCGACCAAGCCCTGCGTCTTGCAAATTGATCGTGTATTCCTGTTCCCCACTGGCCGCCTGAATCTGATGGACCTCTCCGGGGCGCAACGGTGTGTCGGAGATGAGTTCATCCAGCGACCGGACCCTGCCGCCAGCGAGCGTCCGCGCCGCAGCGTTCATCCACAGCACGGTGCCGCCCCGGCCAATCGTCATCGCCGGAAAGGCCGCACGGCCCGACACGTCCTGACCGTCCCGGCTTTCAAACGACTCCAACCGCCACAACAGGGTGTCGGGACCAGCCTGATGCGCCGACATCCGCATGTGCTTGTCCGGCAGGACAACCTTTTCCAACGCGATGCCGTCGCTGAGCGCCCCGCTTTGAACGCGGTGGATCAGGCCTGCCGCATCGGCCACGAATGTTTCGACAATCGGGCGCAACCCCTGACCGGTCGACACCTTGTGCAGGGCTTTGGCCGCGCGGTTTGCCGCAAGCACAATGCCGTCGTGATCGGTGAAAATGCATGCCGAGATATCATGTTCTACCAGCAACCCAAGCTGCCGCATCGCACGCTGTCCCCGCATTTTGCGCCACGTGTCAATTAGAAGAGCGGCAAGATAGATTGCGGCAAACGCAGCACCCGAAGCCCAGAACCCCGATTGCATCGCGCGATGCGGGGCTGCCATAGCCAGTGCCGCGCTGGCAACCGCGAACGCCAACAAGAGCGATTTGGCACTGGCGAGCCTTGGTTTGGCCGGCACGGATCGATCAAAAAGGGTCATCAAGCAGCTCTTTGGACATCGGGTTTCCGGCACTTGACACCGATAGGATTAAACTCCGCTTAAAAGCTAAACCCCAAATACCTGTATTTCAAATTGTTTTTCTCTTTAGGATTGCAAGAAAAAATCCGTCTCCACCTTGAACCAGTCCAAATCGGCCCTCTTGTGTGCAAACCCAGTCAGGATGACGCTGCAAGAATCCATTGATCTGATCTTCGTTCTCGCGACGCAGAACGGAGCAGGTTGCATAAGCCAGCACACCGTCAGAGGCGACGCATGCGACCGCCTTGTCCAGAATATCCGCTTGGACTTGGGTCAACCGATCCAGGCTGTCCGGGGTCAGGCGCCATTTGCCATCTGGCGCGCGGCGCCAGGAACCGCTTCCGGAACAGGGCGCATCGCACAAGACCAGATCATAAAGCCCTTTTGGCGCAGGTACCACGCGCACATCGGCCCCGGCGCGTGCGGCGCGTTGGGGCAGATCGGACATGCGGCGCGGATTGGCGTCATGAGCCTCGACAGGGCCGTTCAGATACGCCGCCATGGCAAGCGTTTTTCCGCCCCCGCCGGCACAATAGTCAAGCACGCGCATGCCTGGGTCCAACGGCAGCGCTTCGACGACGGCTTGGCTCGCGACATCCTGCAACTCCACAAGTCCGCTCCGAAAAGCGGTGGACTGAGAAACGCGACGCGCATTTGCCGTGACCTCGAGCGCGGTGTCCGACAAGGGATGCGGGACCGTTTGGATCCCGTCATCGGCCAGCGCGGCCTGCGCCGTGCCGCGATTGGCCTTGATCGTGTTGACCCGCAAATACACTTGTGCGCGATGGCGCAACGCTTCAGCTGTCGCAGGAGCATCACCCGGCAATTCATTGACAAAAAGCGAAAATAGCCAATCTGGAAGATCAGCGGCCGCGGCCCCGACGGGTGTCTGACCTGCCGCCTGTTCTGCATCGGTCAGGATGTCCAGCCCATACCCGGTGCCGGAAAAAACAAGCGACGGGTCTTCACCGGTCTGCCGCAATCGCCCAAGCACCCGGCCCCGGCCGGTCTCAGCACCACCCAGGGCTGCCGTGCTGCGCCAGTTGCGCAGGATATCGAAGACATGATCGCGGATCGCGGCGCGGTCCTTGGACCCGGCAAAGCGGGATTTGCGCGCCCATGTGGTCAGCGCTTTTTCCGCCGGCTCACCTTGACCGATCTCGTCGACGATCTGGGCTGCGGCTGCCCATCTTGCGGCGGGTGTCACGGCGTCGTCTCGCCGTCAGCCAAGACGGTAATTCGGGGATTCCCGGGTAATTTGCACATCATGAACATGGCTTTCCTGCAAGCCCGAGCCAGTGATGCGCACGAACTTGCAGTTGTTGCGCATCTCTTCCACGGTTGCACAGCCGGTATAGCCCATCGCTGCGCGCAGGCCGCCGACCAGTTGGTGAATCACCCCCCCGGCTGACCCCTTGTACGGCACCTGCCCCTCGATGCCTTCGGGCACCAGTTTATCGTTGGCGGCGTCTTTCTGGAAATAGCGGTCCGCGGAGCCCCGCGCCATGGCCCCCATCGATCCCATTCCACGATATGTTTTGAAACTGCGGCCCTGGTACAAAATCACTTCGCCCGGCGATTCGTCAGTCCCGGCGATCATGCTGCCCACCATGGCGCAGGACGCACCCGCAGCGATGGCCTTGGCGAAATCGCCGGAAAACTTGATCCCGCCATCGGCGATCACCGGCGTGTCACCGGCCGCCCGGGCGCAATCCATGACCGCTGTCAGCTGTGGCACGCCAACGCCGGCGACCATTCGTGTGGTACAGATCGACCCCGGTCCGATTCCGACCTTCACGGCATCCGCGCCTGCATCGATCAGGGCGCGGGTGGCATCTGCGGTCGCGACGTTGCCTGCGATGACCTGCACTTCGTTGGACAGCGATTTGGCGCGACGCACGGCATCTATCACCCCGGCGCTGTGGCCATGCGCGGTATCGATCACGACGATATCCACGCCGGCGGCAACCAGCGCTTCGGTTCTTTGATGCCCGGCATCGCCCACCGAGGTTGCCGCGGCGACACGCAGCCGACCCAGGCTGTCCTTGCAGGCCGTCGGGTTCAACACCGCCTGCTGGCTGTCCTTGAGCGTCAGAAGCCCGGTCAGCTTGTCGTCCTTGTCCACCACCAGAAGCTTTTCGATCCGCCGGGCGCGCATCAGGTTCAGCGCTTCCTGACGGTCGGCCGGTTCGCGCAGAATCGCAAGATCATTCGAGGTCATCATCACGCGCACCGGCGTATCGTCCGACGTGGCAAAGCGCATGTCCCGGTTGGTGACGATGCCGACAACACGGCCTGTGTCGTCAACCACCGGAAAGCCGGTGAAATTGTAGCGCTCGATCAAGGCCTTGGCGTCCGCCAACGTCTGATCCGGACGCAGGGTGACCGGGCTGTAGACGATGCCGGATTCGAACCTCTTGACCCGTCGCACCTCAAGCGACTGTTGGTCAACCGACAGGTTCTTGTGGATCACCCCCATACCTCCGGCCTGCGCCATGGTGATCGCCATGCGCCCTTCGGTTACCGTGTCCATCGCCGAGCTGAGCAGCGGGATATTCAACGCGATGGTCTTGGTCACCCAAGTCCGCGTATCGGCCGTTGCAGGCAAGACTTCGGATGCCCCCGGCACCAAGAGTACATCATCAAAGGTGAGAGCCTCGCGAATCTCCATCGGAATCCCTTTCCACGGACAGCATCGTTAGGCACGTCCCTATCGCACGGGTTGCGACCGGGGAAAAGCCCCAATCCCCTTGGCGACCATGCGACGCCGAAGCAATCGGGATGGACGTGCAAGTGCAGCCCGGAGGGCAAGGAAGAGACTTGCGCGGTTCTGGCGTATCAAGGTGGTCCGCGACACCGCTTTGTCTTGGACCTGTGACCGGCCCGTGTGATAATCGCGAAATGCGTGGAGGCAGACGCCATGGCAAAACGGATCTTCATTCTCAACGGTCATCCCGGCCCGGACTCGATCACCCGTCAGGCGATGGAGCGCTACGCAATGGCCGCCCGCGCAGCAGGCCACGAAGTGCGCCTGTCGCAGTTGCACGACCTGACATTCGATCCCGACCGGGGCAAAGCCGGGTACGACAGCCCCAAGCCTTTGGAACCGGTGCTGGAAGAGTCGCTGGGCAATCTTGAATGGTGCACGCATTTCGTCTTGGCCTTTCCGCTGTGGTGGGGTGGCTTTCCGGCCAAGCTCAAGGGATGGATTGACCGTGTGCTGGCCATCGGGCGGACCTTCACCACTCGGGAAACCACGCCCATCGGTCTGCCCAAGCCGCTTTTGACAGGCCGCACCGCGCGCGTCGTCATCACGTCTGACACGCCGCGCAGCTTCCTGTGGCTGGCCTATCACGATGCAATCCGGCACCAGATCAAGGGGCAGGTTCTCGGCTTTGTCGGTTTCAAACCGGTGAAATTCACATTTTTCGCCCCCGCCTCTGATCCCAAGCCGGGATCGGTCGATAAACTTCTTGCGCAGATGGACAGGCTGGGCCGCGACGCAGCCTAGGTGCAAAGGCTGCGTTTGCGCAGCTCATGCCGCTCTGCACGATCATTATGACGCAATTCACCGTTTCCCGGGTCACGGCATCCCTATTATCGCGACCAACACGCATACAGGGATGCCCATGTCAAACCAGGATCCACTTGTTGTCTTCACGCCGTCCGGCAAACGTGGCCGGTTCCCCGTTGGCACCCCGGTGCTGACCGCCGCACGGCATCTGGGGGTCGATCTTGACAGCGTCTGCGGCGGGCGCGGCATCTGCTCCAAGTGCCAGATCACACCCGGCTATGGCGCGTTTCCCAAGCACGGCGTCACCGCCCGCGAGGGCGCCCTGTCCGACTGGAACGCCGTTGAGGCGCGTTACGACGAAAAGCGCGGGCTGAAACCGGACCGCCGCCTTGGCTGCCAGGCCCAGGTGCAGGGCGACATCGTGATCGACGTGCCACCCGACTCCCAGGTCCACCGCCAGGTCGTGCGCAAGGCCGCCAGTGCCCGCGTGATTGAAATGGACCCGGCCACCCGGCTTTACTATATCGAGGTCGACGAGCCCGACATGCACACGCCCACCGGTGATCTGGAGCGCGTGGCGCGCGCGCTCAGGGAACAGTGGGAGATCGAAGCGGTCACCTGCGCCTTCCCGGTGCTGACGGTGCTGCAACCCGTTCTGCGAAAAGGCAAATGGGCGATCACTGTCGCCCTGCACAAGACCAGCGCCGAGGCGACACCCCGCATCATCGCCGTTTGGCCCGGCCTGCACGAGGCGGGCATCTTCGGGCTGGCCATCGACCTTGGCTCCACCACCGTTGCGGCCCATCTGACCAATCTGGACACCGGCGAGATCGTGGCCTCCTCGGGCATCATGAACCCGCAGATCCGCTTTGGCGAAGACCTGATGAGCCGTGTCAGCTATGCCATGATGAACCCCGGCGGCGATCAGGCGATGACCCGCGCCGTGCGCGACGCGATCAACACGCTGGCCGAGGAAATCGCAAAGGAGGCGGGCATCGCGACCAGCCTCATTCTGGAAACCGTGTTCGTCTGCAACCCGGTGATGCACCACCTGCTGCTGGGCATCGACCCGGTGGAACTCGGCCAGGCGCCATTTGCGCTGGCCACGTCGAACCACCTCGACCTGACCGCCCGCGACCTGGACCTGACCGCCCTGCCCGCCAGCGCCCAGATCTACATCCTGCCTTGCATCGCGGGCCATGTCGGAGCCGATGCCGCCGCTGTGGCGCTGTCGGAACAGCCGGGCAAATCCGAGGACCTCGTGCTGATCGTCGATGTGGGCACCAATGCGGAGATCCTGCTGGGCAACACCCGCCGCGTGCTGGCCTGTTCCTCGCCCACCGGCCCTGCCTTCGAGGGCGCGCAGATCTCCAGCGGGCAACGTGCCGCCCCCGGTGCCATCGAGGCGATCCGCATCGACCCCGTCACCAAGGAACCGCGTTTCCGGGTGATCGGCTGTGACAAATGGTCGGACGAGGATGGTTTCTGGGACGAGACCGCCGCGACAGGCATCACCGGCATCTGCGGCTCGGGCATCATCGAGGCGGTGGCGGAACTGCGCATTGCCGGGGTGATGGACGCCAAGGGGCTGATCGGATCGGCGGCGCAGACAGGCACCGAGCGCTGCGTGCCCGAAGGGCGCACCCATGCCTACCTGATCCATGATGTCACGGAGCAAGGCGGCCCGCGCATCACCGTCACGCAAGGAGACATCCGCGCGATCCAGCTGGCCAAATCCGCGCTCTACGCGGGCGCGCGGCTACTCATGGACGAGATGGGTGTGGACACGGTTGACCGCGTGGTGCTGGCAGGCGCGTTCGGCGCGCATATCAGCGCCAAACACGCGATGGTGCTGGGGATGATCCCCGACGTGCCGCTGGACCAGGTCACGAGTGCGGGCAACGCCGCCGGCACCGGCGCGCGCATTGCGCTCTGCAACCTGGCCGCCCGCGCCGAGATCGAACGCAGCGTGCGCCAGATCACCAAGGTCGAAACCGCCATCGAGCCGAAATTCCAGGACCATTTCGTCGCGGCGAACGCCATCCCCCACGCCACCGACCCGTTCCCGGAACTGGGCAAGGTGGTTGAGTTGCCCGTCGTTGGGTTCAACACTCAGGGGGATGGGAGTGATGGCGGTCGCGTGCGGCGGCGGAAGCGGGGGTGATGGGCCGGGAGCCCCGCCGTCGCGCAGCGGCGGTGACGCGTCCGCCTGCCCATTTTGCCGAAGGCAAACCTTCGGTTTGACGGCGGGCGCGTTCCGCGCCCACCTGGTCGGGCGCTTGTTCTGCGGTCCCACGAGGGAGACCCTCACAGCGCACCCCCCTCTTGACGCCCCACACACCCAAGCGTATCTGACCGTCCAGAGCGCGGGTATGGTGAAAAGGTATCACGCGAGCTTCCCAAGCTTAAGTTGCGGGTTCGATTCCCGCTACCCGCTCCAGACCTCCGCACAACGGCGCGAAGGATGGGTTGACGCATCACCGCTTTCCGCTAACGCACAGCCTCAGGCCTTGGCCGTCTTCGCCTCTTTCACCTTCTTTGCCAGGTCCTGAGCGATCGCAAACGCGCCCTTGATCTTGTCGCTGTCCCTCTTCCAGTCGCGGCGCACAACGATCTTGTTGTCCTTGACCTTGGCAAGCCCCTTCTGGTCCTTGATGAAATCCACCAGGCCATCGGGAGATGCGAACTTGTCATTGTGGAACTGGATCGTTGCCCCTTTCGGCCCGCCATCGAGTTTCGCGATACCGGCGCGTTTGCACATCGCCTTGATGCGCACCACCAGAAGCAGCGTGTTCACCTCTTTCGGCAGCTTGCCGAAGCGGTCGATCAATTCAGCAGCGAAGCCCTCGAGCTCGACCTTGGTGGAGAGAGATGACAGGCGGCGGTACAGGCCCAGGCGCACATCGAGATCGGGCACGTAGTCCTCGGGGATCAGGACCGGCACGCCGAGGTTGATCTGCGGGGCCCAGTGATCGTCCGCTTCCGACAGGCCCTCCATTTCGCCCGACCGCACCTTGGCAATCGCCTCTTCCAGCATCGACTGGTAAAGTTCGTAGCCGACATCGCGCATCTGGCCGGATTGTTCCTCGCCCAGCAGGTTGCCCGCGCCACGGATGTCGAGATCCTGACTGGCAAGCGTAAAGCCCGCGCCAAGCGTGTCGAGCGAGCCAAGCGCGCGCAGCCGTTTCTCGGCTCCGGGCGTCAGCTTGGTGCGTGGTTTCGTTGTCAGGTAAGCATAGGCCCGGGTTTTCGACCGGCCCACGCGGCCGCGGATCTGGTAGAGTTGGCTTAGCCCGAACATATCGGCGCGGTGGATGATCATCGTGTTGGCGGTCGGGATATCAAGGCCCGATTCGACAATCGTGGTGGCCAGCAGCACATCGTACTTGCCGTCGTAAAAGGCGTTCATGCGGGTGTCGAGCTCGCCTGCTGCCATCTGGCCATGCGCCACGACAAAGGAGATCTCGGGTACCTGCTCTGTCAGGAACGCCTCGATCTCGGGCAGATCGGACACGCGGGGCACGACGAAAAACGATTGCCCGCCGCGGTAGTGCTCACGCAGCAGAGCCTCGCGCACCGTGACCGCATCGAATTCCGAAACATAGGTCCGGATCGCCAGACGATCGACCGGCGGCGTGCTGATAATGCTCAGGTCGCGCACACCGGACAGAGACAGCTGCAACGTGCGCGGGATCGGCGTCGCGGTCAGCGTCAGCACGTGAACATCCGTGCGCAATTGCTTGAGCCGCTCCTTGTGCGACACCCCGAAATGCTGTTCCTCGTCGATGATCAGCAGCCCGAGGTTCTGGAACTGGATGCCCTTGGCCAAAAGCGCGTGCGTGCCGACCACGATATCCACTGTGCCGCGCGCCAGGCCGTCCTTGGTAGCCTGTGCATCCTTTGCCGAAACAAAGCGCGACAAGGCCCTGACTTCCAAGGGAAATCCACGGAAGCGTTCGGCGAAACCCTTGTAGTGCTGGCGCGCCAGCAGCGTCGTCGGCGCGATCACCGCGACCTGCACGCCCGACATGGCGGCGACAAAGGCTGCCCGCATCGCGACCTCGGTCTTGCCAAAGCCGACATCGCCGCAGATCAGGCGGTCCATCGGCTGGCCCGAATGCATGTCTGACATGACATCCTCGATCGCGCGCAGCTGGTCGTCGGTTTCCTGGTACGGGAACCGGGCGGAAAACGCGTCCCACGCCCCCGGCGGCGGGTCCATCACGGGCGCCTTTCGCAGCGCACGTTCGGCAGCGATACGGATCAGCCGGTCCGCAATTTCGCGGATGCGTTCCTTGAGCTTGGCTTTCTTCGCCTGCCACGCACCCCCACCCAACCGGTCGAGAAGGCCCTCTTCGTGTCCGAATTTGGACAGCAGTTCGATATTTTCAACCGGCAGGTAAAGCCTTGTTTTTTCTGCATATTCCAGCAAAAGACATTCATGCGCCGCACCTGCGGCGGTGACCACCTCGAGCCCAAGATACCGACCGACACCATGGTCGACATGCACGACCAGATCGCCGGGCGACAGCGATTGCGCTTCCGTCAGGAAGTTCTCGGCTTTGCGTTTCTTCCTTGGCGACCGGATCAGCCGGTCGCCCAGCACGTCCTGCTCCGAGACGACAGTGATCCGCGCCCTTTTGCCAGCCTCCCCCCAAGGCGCCTCGAAACCTTGCTCCAGCGGCCACACGGTGAGGTAAAGCCCGCGCTTGCCGACGCGGGTCAGATCGTTGACCGGGATCGTTTCGCCCAGCCCTTCATCCTCGATCAGTCCCGACAAACGCTCTCGCGCGCCATCGGAATAGGACGCGATGACCACGGGTCCGCCTTGCATCTTTGCGCGAACATGATCCGCCAGCGCACTGAACAGGCTTATATTTTCCTGCTGCCGCTCTGGCGCAAAGCTGCGCCCGATGCGCCCGCCCGCATCCACTACGTTCGGCCCCGAGGCCTGTTGCAGCGGGTGGAACTGGACCACCCGGCGATCGGCAAGGGCCGCCGTCCAGGCGGCATCGTCGAGGTAGAGTTGTTCCGGCGACACCGGCTTGTAGACCGTGTCCATGCGCGATTTCTGTTGCAGGGCGGCGATGCGCGTTTCGTACTGATCCACGATACCGTCCCAGCGCGCCAGCCGCGCGGGCGTGACCTGATCGTCCTGCGTGACCGGCACACCGGGCAGGTAATCGAACAGCGTTTCAAGATGATCGTGGAAGAACGGCAGCCAATGCTCCATCCCGGCCTGCTTCCTCCCGGCGCTGACCGCTTCGTAGAGCGGATCGTCGCTGCCCGCAGTGCCGAACTCGATCCGGTAATTCTGCCGGAAGCGCGTCATCGCCGCCTCGTCGAGGATGACCTCTGAAACCGGGGCGAGCTCGACGACGTCGAGCTTTTCCGTCGTCCGCTGCGAGGCGGGATCGAACCGCCGCGCCCCGTCCAGCACGTCGCCAAACAGGTCGAGCCGGACCGGACCGCCGTCGCCCGGCGGGTAGATGTCGATGATGCCGCCGCGGATGGCGTAATCGCCCGGCTCCATCACCGTCGGCGCCTGGCTGAACCCCATGCGCACCAGGAAATTGCGCAGCGCCTCTTCGTTCACGCGGTTGCCGACCCGGGCCGTGAAGGCCGCGTCCTTCAGCACGGCGCGTGCCGGGATCTTCTGCGTCGCTGCGGTCATCGTGGAGAGCAGCACATATTGCGCGGGCATCGCATGGGTGAGCGCGGCCAGTGTCGCCATGCGCGCGGCCGAAATATCCGGGTTGGGTGACACGCGGTCGTAGGGCAGGCAATCCCAGCCGGGAAACACGAAAACCGGGATGTCGGGCGCATGCAGGCGCAGCGCATCGCGCATCTGTGCCAGCCGCCGGTCATCGCGCGCCACATGGCACACGGCGCCGCCGGCCTTTTCGGCTTCGGCCAGGACAAGACGGGCATCGAAGCCTTCGGGCGCGCCGCCCATGATAACGTGCTGGGGTTTGTTCATAGCGCTGTCATTTGGCGTGACAGCCGGGCCGCGTCAACCGCCCAACACGCCAATGCTGAGGTTCACGTACATTCCCCACATCGCAGTGACAAAGATCGACACCATGCCAATCGCCTGCACGGACAGGCGATGTCGCGCCAGCCGTCTGTAGACCGCGTCGAGGTTGTCGTCCTGGTTGCGCAGACCCCGCGCCGTACGGACGCTGAGCATGCTGACAATCGCCATGGGAAAGCCAAGCAAAAACAGGGCCTGCGCAATCTCGACCGCGTAGAACCAGCCGAGAATGAAAAACCCGGTAAGGAAAAACATCCCCGCCGCGATGATCCACAGACCCGCCTCCTCGATAATATAGAGGATCCGGCCCGTGTTGATCCGCAACAGGTCTGTCAGGTCCTCGGCATCCTGACCGCCGCGTCGCTTGGCGCGGCTGACCATGTCATAGGGCACACCCAGCACCCAATGGCTGGCCGATGACCACACCACGGCCAGAACGATCCAGAACCAGAGGTTCGAAAAGGATCTCATGTCGATAAGCTCGAAGACGGTAGAATACCAATCCAAGGTGGCGCCCCCCGTTAAATTTCGCTGATCTCTAACGCGCTGTTCGGCGATTGCCCAGAGCCGGATGCTGGCGCGTAAAATGGCGTGCGCAATCCATCACGGACGGGCCGCGCGCCCGATAGCCCCGGCGCGGCGTTGCCACCTGTCGACCGGAGCGGCGGCGCTGTCACGCGGTTTGGTCCGAGCGGGGTCTGGACATGGGCGCGGGGGCGGTGCATCCCTTGGGCACTGATAAAGCCCAGGGACAACCCGATGACGCCGATTACACCCGCCTTTCCCGCCTCACGCCTGCGCCGCCTGCGCCGCACCGAAGGGCTGCGCGCCATGGTCCGCGAAAACAGCCTGACACCGGATGATTTCATCTGGCCGGTCTTCGTGCGTGACGGAGAGGGGATCGAGGAGCCGGTGCCGACGATGCCCGGCGTCCTTCGACGCTCGGTCGACAAGGTGGTGGCGGCCGCGCGCGAGGCGCATGAGCTCGGCATTCCGGCGATTTGTCTTTTCCCCTACACCGATCCCGCACTCAAGACCGAAGACTGCGCCGAAGCCTGGAACCCCGAGAACCTGTCAAACCGCGCGACCCGTGCGATCAAGGACGCGGTGCCGGATATCATGGTCATGACTGACGTGGCGCTGGATCCCTACAACATAACGGGGCATGACGGATTTTCCGAGGATGGGTATATCGTCAACGATCGCACGGTCGAGGCCTTGGTGAAACAGACCCTCAGCCAAGCGCGCGCCGGCGCGGACATCATCGGCCCGTCCGACATGATGGATAGCCGCATAGCGGCGATGCGGAGCGAATTGGAACGCGAGGGCTTTCACAATGTCGCGCTTCTCAGTTACGCGGCGAAATACGCCAGTGCCTTTTACGGGCCGTTCCGCGACGCAGTTGGGGCCGCAGACGCCTTCACGGGCGACAAGACGGGATACCAGATGGATCCGGGCAATTCCGACGAGGCGATGCGCCTGGTGGCGCGGGACCTTTCCGAGGGCGCGGACATGGTGATGATCAAGCCCGGCATGCCCTATCTCGACATCTGTCGCCGGACCAAGGACATGTTCGGCGTTCCGATCTTCGCCTACCAGGTGTCCGGCGAATACGCGATGCTGGCAGGTGCGGCCGAACGCGGCTGGCTGGACCATGACCGCGTCATGCTGGAAAGCCTCATGGCGTTCAAGCGCGCCGGCTGCGACGGCGTGCTGACCTATTTCGCACCGGCCGCTGCACGCCTGCTCAACGCATAGCGATCCATCGCCTAAACGGCTCTGTCGATGGTGACAGGTCGCTCGGTTGTGGCTATACTGTACCCAATCGGCGGAACAGCCGAACTCCGAGGCTATGGCAATCTTCGAAAATGAAAGAGCAGACACATGACATCCCTGACACGACGTGAGATGGCCCTTGGCCTCGGCGGCATTCTGCTATTGTCCGGCTGCGCCAATGGCGTCGGCGGCAATGGCGCGGCCCGGATCGACGCCCGGGTCGATGCAACCCTGGCCGAAATGTACCGCCGCTTTCCCGGCACCCAGGCATTGGCCTCGAACGCCAACGGCCTGTTGGTGATGCCGCTGGTGACAGAGGCGGGGCTGGGCCTTGGCGGCGCCTTCGGACGCGGCGCGCTGCGCGTCGGCGGCGTGACGGTAGATTTCTACTCCACGACCAAGGCCAGCGCGGGCTTGCAGATCGGCGCACAGCAATACGCACATGTGCTGTTCTTCATGACCGAGGACGCGCTGATGAAGTTTCGCCGCTCCCCCGGATGGGCTGCCGGTGCCAATGTCGAATACGCGATACCGGAAGGTGGCGAGACAATCGCGGCGGAGACAACCACCTCGCTGGCTCCTGTCATCGCGGTGATTTTCGGTCAGGCCGGCCTGCGCCTCGGAGCAACGCTGGAAGGCGTCAAATACACGCGGATCATTCCCTGACGCGGAGACATGCCGGGCAAGTTCCGCTTGGTATGTGCGGGTCTGCAGCCCTTGGGGGCTCTGCCCCCAAACCCCCGGGATATTTCGAAACCAGAGAAGATCAGACCACGGGTCCACCCCCTGCTTTGTGGGCAGGGGGCTTCTCCGGTTACGGTCATCGGCGTCCCCGCCTGTACCGCAAGATCGTTTATCGGCCGTTAAGGTTAATGGTCCGTTACCTCTCCGGTTTTAAAACATCCCGGGGGAGTCGCGCGAAGCGCGGCGGGGGCAGAGCCCCCGGTGTCCCGGGTCAGCCAGGCATCGCGGCCGCCAGGGTCTTGAGCGCGATCACCGGATTTTCGCTGCGCCAGATTTCCTCGCCGATGCCGAAGAAATCGGTGATCGGTGCCAGGGTGCGGATGATCTGGGGATCAAGCCCGCCTTCGGCGACCACGGGGATTTCTATCATTTCGGACCACCATTTGAACAGCTCCGTTTCGGCGCGCGATCCATCGCCCAAAGCGGTGTCGCCGACGGGGCCGAAGCTGACGTAATCGGCACCCGCCTCGCCCGCGGTCATGCCATCATGGCGCGACTGGTCGCAGAATGCGCCGACGATGGCATCCGGTCCAAGGTCCTTGCGGGCCATACGCACGGATCGCGGGCCATCGGTCAGGTGCACGCCATCCAGGCCAAGCCGCTGCGCCAGCACCACATGGGTGTCGATCACCAGCGCGACGTCGAACCGATGCGCCACCTCGCGCACGGCATCGGCGGCGCGCAGGATCAGGTCCTCGTCGCGCGTGGCCAGCGACAGGCGGATGCAGGCGATCTCGACCGTGTCCAGAACACGCGCCAAGTCTTCGGGAAAATGACTGAGTTCGATCTCGGGTGGCGTGATCAGGTAGATCTGCGGCTGCTCTGCATTGGACATCTTCGGCCCCTTCTGGTTTTGCTCGCCCGTCTATACCGTGATTTCGCGCCATGCGCCAAGGGCTTGCATGGCTTGCACGGCTTGCCCTTGGCGGGACAGCGCACTAGTCAGGCGCAAATTTTCGGAACCGGAGTCCCGAGCCATGCCAAGTGACACGCCGCAGCCCTGTTTTGTCCTCGTGCGCCCGCAGATGGGGGAAAACATCGGCGCGGCAGCGCGGGCAATGCTGAATTTCGGTCTGGACCGGATGGCGCTGGTCGCCCCGCGTGACGGCTGGCCCAACCAGAAAGCGGTTGCCATGGCATCTGGCGCGGGGCGGGTTCTCGATGATGCGGTGGTGACAGCGCGTACCGTCGATGCGGTCGCGGATTGTTCCTTTGTCTTTGCCACCACGGCGCGTCAGCGGGGCATGACCAAACCTGTCGTCACTCCGGAGCGCGCGATGGAAATCGCCCGCGAAAAGATCGCAAGCGGCGAAACGGTCGCCGTTCTCTTCGGGCCGGAACGAGCCGGGCTCGAGAATGACGATATCGCCCTGGCGAATGCGATCATCTCGGTACCGGTCAACCCGGAGTTTCCATCCCTGAACCTTGCACAATGCGTTTTGCTGACCGGCTACGAGTGGCGGCGTCAATCGATCGTGGCACCGGCCGAAACAACTGAACTGGCAGGCACCGAGTGGGCCACGGCGATCGAGATGGACAAGCTGGCCGGTCACTATGAAGACAGGCTGGAGGAGGCAGGTTTCTTCTATCCCGAGATCAAGGCGGCCGGCATGAAGCGAAATCTGCGCAACATGTGGAGTCGCATGCCGCTGACGCGCGCCGATGTGCAGATGTTGCACGGCATACTGCGGCAAATGGTGCGTTGGAAGAACAAGGGGTAGCTCCGCGCCTTGAAGCGCTCCCGTCCCGGGCCTAGTCTTTTGCCCAACTCAGGAGGTCCGTGCATGAGCGGAAATCGCAATATTTTCGAAGACGTGGTCGATGACACGCCACGCAAGGCGGCGCCGAAGGGCGGCATGATCGACGCGGGCAAGCGGGGTGCGCGCGGAGCGATCCGGGCCTGGCTGATGGGGCTCTTTGCGCTGGTTGCCGTGATGATCGCCGTTGGCGGGCTGACCCGGCTTACCGATAGCGGTCTGGCGATTACCGAGTGGCGGCCGCTCACCGGGGCCTTGCCGCCGATGAACGCCGGCGACTGGCAGCGGGAGTTCGAACTCTATCGCGCGATCCCGGAGTACCAGTTGCAGAACAAGGGCATGAGCCTGTCCGACTTCAAATTCATCTATTGGTGGGAATGGGGCCATCGTCAGCTTGGCCGCGTCATCGGCCTTGTTTGGGCCGTGGGCTTCTTGTGGTTCCTGTTGCGCAAACAGATCCCCACCGGGTGGACCGGGCGGCTCTTGATCCTTGGTGTGCTGGGCGGCATTCAAGGGGCGATCGGCTGGTGGATGGTGTCTTCGGGCCTGACGGGCACGATGCTCGATGTGGCGTCCTACAGGCTGGCGACCCACCTTGGCTTGGCGTTTGTCATCCTTGGCTTTATCGCCTGGTACACCTTCGAGCTTGGCCGCGAGGAGCGCGACCTGATGCAGGCCCGGCGGTCACGGGACGGCGCGCTGTTCGGGCTGGGCACGGGGCTCATGCATTTCACGTTCCTGCAAATCCTGCTGGGCGCCCTGGTGGCGGGAATCGACGCCGGGCGCACCTACAACGATTGGCCGCTGATGGCGGGCGCCTTCCTGCCGCCCTTCCCGTTCGAGCTGGAGCCGGTGTGGCGCAACTTCTTTGAAAACGCGGGGCTAGTGCAATTCATGCATCGGATCGCGGGCTATCTGCTGTTGGTCTTTGGCATCTTCGTCTGGGTGCGCGCGCGCAAGTCGCCGAACGCGAACACGCGGGTTCGCTTCAATGCGGTCTTTGCCATGCTCTGGGTCCAGATGGTGCTGGGCATCGTGACGGTGCTTTATATGGCGCCGTGGCAGATCGCGATCACGCACCAGGTTGGCGCGGTGATCCTGTGGGTGCTGGTCCTGCGGGCACGGTTTGCTGCGCAATACCCGGCCCAACAATCCATTCGAGGAGCAACCACATGAGCACGGCTTATGATGACCTGATGGCCTTTTGCCGCGAAACCGAAGCCTTGGGCCAGGTTGCCGGACGCCTTGGGTGGGATCAGGAAACGGTGATGCCGCGCGGTGCGGTCACCCAGCGAAGCGACGAGATCGGCGCGATGGAATCGGTGCTGCACGCGCGCCGCACCGATCCGCGTGTCGCGGAGTGGCTGGAGAATGCCGCGCCAACGGACGCGGAGGGGCGCGCCAACCTGCGCCATGTTCGGCGCAGTTTCGAACGAAGCTCGAAGGTCCCGGCCGATCTGGCGGCCGAGCTTGCGCGCACGACGTCGGTCGCGCAGGGCGTCTGGGCCGAAGCGCGGGCAAACGATGATTTCGCCGCGTTCGCCCCGACCCTGGAGCGCGTCCTCGACCTGAGGCGCCAGGAGGGCGCGGCGATTGCCGATGGCGGCGATCCCTATGATGCGTTGTTGCAAGATTACGAGCCGGGCGCGACGGCGGCAGACCTGGACGCGATGTTCGGGGCCATGCGGCCACGCCTGGTGGCGTTGCGAGACAGTGTCCTGGGGGCGCCTGCCCCTGCTGCCTTGCGCGGCACCTTTGATGAGCACGCGCAGATGCGGCTGGCCCGGCAGATTGCCAAGGGTTTTGGCTACGACATGAGCCGGGGACGCGTGGACAAGGCGGTTCATCCGTTCAGCTCGGGATCGGGCAACGACGTGCGCATCACGACACGCACCAACCCGATCGACCCCTTCAATTGCATCTATTCGACAATCCACGAGGTTGGCCACGCGTCTTACGAGCAGAATATCGACCAAGCCTATCTGCTGACGCCTCTGGGCCAGGGTGTGTCGATGGGAGTCCATGAAAGCCAGAGCCGGATTTACGAGAACCAGCTTGGCCGCTCGCGGGCGTTCACGGGCTGGCTGCTGGGCCAGATGGTCGAGACGTTCGGCGATATCGGCATCCCCGATGCGGAGGCGTTCTTTGCCACGGTGAACCGGGTGCACCGAGGCTTCATCCGTACAGAATCCGACGAGGTGCAGTACAACCTGCATATCCTTCTGCGATATGACCTGGAGCGCCAGTTGATTGCGGGGTCGCTGGATGTGACCGATCTGGAAGAGGCCTGGAACACACGCTTCGAGGCGGATTTCGGCTATGCGGTGGACAAGCCGTCAAACGGTGTCCTGCAGGACGTGCACTGGTCGGTGGGCCTGTTCGGGTATTTCCCGACCTATTCGCTGGGCAATGTCTATGCCGGGTGCCTGCACGAGGCGTTGCGCCAGGCCGTGCCTGACCTGGACCCGCAAATGGCGGCGGGTGACACGTCCGGCGCGACGACATGGCTGCGGGACAATGTGCAGCGCCATGGCGGGCTGTACGAACCGCGCGACGTGATCGAGCGGGCATGCGGTTTCGCACCGAACGAGGCGCCGCTGCTGACCTACCTCGAAGAAAAATTCGGCAGCATCTACGGGGTTTAAGACCCGCGCCGCTTTGTGCGAACGCCAGAAACGGCGCTCGCACGCGGTGTCAATGATAGGTGAACTCACCAACCATGTTCTGCCATTCACCCGAGGACAGCATCTTGCGATGCGTGTATTGCACCGAGTGCAACGGGCCTTCGATCGTGTCTTGCCAGAATTCGATGAATTCGAACAGCTTGGGATGATCGGGGGCCAGATCATAGTCCTGCCAGACAAACGTGTTCAGGACATTCCGGTAATCCGGCATCCGGTAATAGAATTGCGCGGTGGTCAGCCCGTAGCCCCGCAGCATCAATTCGGTTTCGCTCATTTCCGACATGCAAACCTCATGCGATTATTGTTATGTTGGAAATCTTGCCACAGATTCGTTACTTTTCAACAAAAACAACATGTTGGCCATCTTGAGTGGTGAGTGCCAATCGCTCTTTGCCACGAAAATCTTCAAGTGGATTGCAGGCTACATCCTGTCTCTGATATGTGTTATCCCAACAAAATATAGACATCCAGACAGCAGGCTATCCCCGTGAGCGACACGCCAGAACCCCCTGAAAACACTGAAGATATGCCGCCTGAACGTCCGCGCCACGATGGGCCGCAAATATCGATCACGGACGAGATGAAGTCGTCTTACCTGGATTACGCGATGAGCGTGATCGTCAGCCGTGCGATCCCGGACCTGCGCGACGGTCTGAAACCGGTGCACCGGCGAATCCTCTACGCCATGCACGAATCCGGCAACAGCCACGACAAACCGTACCGCAAATCAGCGCGTCCGGTGGGCGACGTCATGGGGCGGTACCACCCGCATGGCGACAGCGCGATCTACGATGCGCTTGTGCGGATGGCGCAAGACTTTTCCATGTCGCTGCCGCTTCTGGATGGCCAGGGCAATTTCGGGTCCATGGATGGTGATAACGCCGCCGCCATGCGCTATACGGAAGTGCGCATGGACAAGCCCGCCAGCTTCCTGCTCGCGGATATCGACAAGGACACGGTCGATTTCCAGGACAATTACGACGGCAAGGACAAGGAACCGACGGTTCTTCCGGCACGGTTTCCCAACATGCTGGTCAACGGTGCGGGCGGCATTGCCGTGGGCATGGCCACAAATATCCCGCCGCATAACCTGGGCGAGGTTGTGGAGGCCTGTCTGGCCCTGATCGAGGAGCCGGACCTGAGTTCGGAGCAATTGATCCAGTATGTCCCCGGCCCTGATTTCCCGACAGGCGGACTCATGTTGGGCCGCTCGGGCGCGCGCAAGGCATATCTTGAGGGGCGCGGCTCAGTGATCATCCGGTCCAAGACGCGGGTTGAAGAAATCCGCAAGGATCGTTGGGCGATCGTCATCGACGAAATTCCCTACCAGGTGAACAAGTCCACCATGATCGAACGGATCGCCGAATCCGCCCGCGAAAAGCGGATCGAAGGGATCGCGCACGTTCAGGACGAATCCGACCGCAATGGTGTGCGCGTGGTGGTCGAACTCAAGCGCGATGCAACCGCCGAAGTGGTGTTGAACCAGTTGTTCCGCTTCACCCCGATGCAAACCTCCTTTGGCTGCAACATGCTGGCGCTGAACGGTGGGCGGCCCGAACAGTTGACGCTGCGCCGCTTCCTGACCGCGTTCATCGATTTTCGTGAGGACGTCGTTGCGCGACGGACCGCGTATTTGCTGCGAAAAGCACGCGAGCGGAGCCACATCCTGTGCGGCCTCGCCGTGGCGGTCACCAATATCGACGAGGTGGTTCAGACCATCCGGTCTTCGGCCGATGCAGCAGAGGCGCGCCAGCGGTTGATGACCCGAAAATGGCCCGCCAAGGATATCCTGCCCTATATCGCGCTGATCGATGATCCGACCCACACCGCCAACGAGGACGGCACCTATAACCTGTCCGAGGCACAGGCCCGCGCCATCCTGGAATTGCGCCTGCAACGCCTGACCCAGATCGGTGTCAAGGAAGTCACCGATGAGTTGGAAGAGCTGGCCGGCAAAATCCGTGAATACCTCGAAATCCTGGGGTCGCGTGACCGGATCATGGGGATCATTGCCGATGAACTGCGCGAAGTCCGCGACCAGTTCGCCGTGCCGCGCCGCACCGAGATCGTCGACTGGTCCGGCGACATGGAAGACGAGGACCTGATCGAACGCGAGGACATGGTCGTGACGGTCACACAGACCGGCTATATCAAGCGCACGCCGCTCGCCGATTTCCGCGCGCAAAAGCGTGGCGGCAAGGGGCTGTCGGGCATGTCGACCAAGGATGACGACGTCGTCACCACGCTGTTCGTCGCCAACACCCACACGCAGCTGTTGTTCTTCACCACCGAGGGCATGGTCTACAAGCTCAAGACGTGGCGCCTGCCGCAGGGCGGGCGCACCTCCAAGGGCAAGGCCATCGTCAACATCCTGCCGATCCCGACCGGCGTGTCGATTGCCGCGATCATGCCGGTAGACCGGGACGAGACCGATTGGGATGACTTGCAGATCGTCTTCGCCACCAGTGCGGGCGACGTGCGGCGTAACGCGCTGTCGGATTTCACCAACGTGATGCGCAACGGCAAGATCGCGATGGACCTGCCCGAGGGTGTGGAACTGGTCAACGCGCGGATCGCGTCCGAAGACGACGACGTGATGCTTGTCACCGACTCGGGCCGCGCCATCCGTTTCCCGACCACCGCTGTCCGCGTCTTCAAGGGCCGCAAGTCCACAGGTGTCAGGGGCATTCGTCTCAACAACGGCGACCGCGTGGTGAGCATGGCCGTGATCCGCCACTTCGAGGCCGATCCGGCAGAGCGGGCCGCTTATCTCAAGATGCGCCGGGCCGTGGCCGGGCTGGCCGACGATGCCGAGTCCGAGGACGACGAGGAGGCAATGGCCCCCGGCGCCATCACCCAGGACCGCTATGCCGAGATGTCGGCAGCGGAAAATCTGATCCTGACGATCACCGCCAAGGGCGCGGGCAAGCTGTCTTCATCGCATGACTACCCCGTGCGCGGGCGTGGTGGCCAAGGCGTGCAGGCCATCGATAAAGGGCTGCGTGCCGGGGCCATCGTGGCGTCATTCCCGGTGGATATGGACGACCAGATCATGCTTGCAACCTCGCGCGGACAATCGATCCGGGTGCCGGTGGACGGGATTTCCTTCCGTTCCCGCAATGCAGGCGGCGTGAAGGTGTTCAACACCGGGGCCGACGAAGTCGTGGTTTCGGTCGCATGGATCGCCGATCAGGCAGACGAGGACCTGCCCGACAACGAGTAAACACAGGATCGGCCGCGGACTGCAAGCCCCTGGTGTCGCAAGATGAAAGAGCGGCGCGGCCCTGTTGGTCGCGCCGCTTTTTGGCTTTTGCGAAACCGTTACGCGATTCGTTTATACGATGATGCGACGCAGAAACGGCGCTGAGCGATGTCATGGCCTACGAAGGTCCTCGGATTCGACCCAAGGTCCAAGGTCGTGCCACTGACGTCAGTCAAACCCGTTGTTCGCCGACAGGACAGGCTCCTTCAGAAGGACAATAGAATAGACGGTATCGCACCGGACACATCAAATTCCCAACTTGGCATTTTCTGCCGCCTGTGCCGGTGCGTACGGGTAACGAGTGCTCTGAATTTGCACAAAAAAATTTATCGGCGCCCAAGGTGGTCCTGATCCATCTGTGCCGCAGTTTTTCATATCAAGCCCGGCGTGTTGCACAGGTGATGCGCCGGGCTGTTTCGCGGCGTTCTCGGTATTGCACATCCTTGAAGAGCTGCGCCTTCCCTTGGCCCTTGGCCCTTGGCATACCGATGGCTGCGACCTGTGACACCCGTCCCCGGTTTTCAGACTGGGTAAATTTGCAGCAGGGTGCCGTTTACGCGCCAACGGACTTCACTCGCAAAGTCGGGAATGATGCGATCTCACCTGTTCTTCCAGCTTGCGGGCCAGCGTTTTCCGGTTGGGGAATGCGTCGATGCGCACTGGCTCATGATACACGAGTTCGATCTTGCCTTGCGGATGTTGCGCCAGCACCTTGATCAGGTGTTCGCCAAAGCCCATCTCTCCCCACCAGCCGTAAAACCGTGGATCCTTGCCCTCGGGCGGGTGATAGATCACGGTCACGGCTTGAACGCGCATTTCATGGATCAGCGCATCACCGAAAAACGGCGCAAAGAGCGTGGGTTTGAACGGCAAGACACGAACCGTATCCGACGAGGTGCCCTCCGGAAAGAACAACAGCCGGTGGCCATGCCTCAGGCGCTCTTCGAAAAGTGCCACCTGCGCCTTCACGTCTCGCGGGTCGCGCCGGATGAAGACCGTACCGGTGGCGCGGGCAAGCCACCCGATTCCGGGCCATGACGCCACTTCGGATTTGGAAACGAAATAGACATTCTTGCGGGCATTCAGGGCAAAGATGTCAAGCCACGAGCTGTGATTGGCAACAACGGCACCGCGCACCCGAAGGCGCGGCCCGCGCACCAGCAGCCGCATCCCGAGGATAAACAGGGCTGTCCGGCACACGCCTTGGGTGATGTAGGGCGTGACAGGACGATCAACCCCCGAAAGAGGACGCTCGACCAGTCGCACCAGCAGCAGCACCAGCAGACCCCCGAACAACACGGTGCCGAGGGCCAGCCCGCGCAGGATCACCCGCAGCCAACCGGGAACCGAGATGCGCTCGGCTTCTATCGGCTCGTCACTGTCCCATGTCGGGCTCATCGTGCGGCGCGCGCCGGGCGGCGCAGCGGATCAGCGGGATCAAGCCGTGCCGCATCGAGGATCAGGCAGAGATCGGTCGTGTTGAAGGCGTGATCGACAAACACCCCCTGCCCGATCGCGCCTCCCAGCTTAAGGTAGGATTTGATCAACGCCGGCGTGTCGCGCATCGCGGCCTTGCGGTCGACCTTCGCGGGGGGAAGCAAAGCCATGTCCTGCGGCATCTTCGATGTCACGCGCAAATCCGGCGGGGCAAGATAAGCGGCGTGCAGATGCGACACCGGGTTGAGCAGACGTTCCGTATCGGTACCATGAAAGCTGGCCGTGCCGAACAGAAGATCGATGTTTTTTTCCACCACATATTCTGCCAATCCCTGCCACAGACTGCGCAGCGCGACGCTGCCCCGGTGGTCCGGATGCAGACAGGATCGCCCCAGCTCAAGCAATGTGCGGCCGCTGGCGTGCAGCGGGGACAGATCGAACTCATCCGCCGAATAAAACTGCCCCGCCTCGGCAGCATGTTCGGCTGTCATGAGGCGATAGACACCGACAATGCCGTCGGTGTCAGGGTCCGGTGCGCGCAGATCGCGCAACACCAGATGATCGGCAAACGCATCGAACCTGTCCGTTTCGATCCGTCGCCCATGATCCACACCGGCCCCATCGCCGCCCAGTTCGGTCACGAACACATCATAGCGCAGCCTCTGCGCCGCGCGAATGTCAGCATCAGTCCGCGCCAATGACACGTGAAATGGGGGGGCCGTCTGTAGCATGGAGCTGCCAACCTCCTTCTAGACCACAGTAATCGCAGCGCGGTTGACGCGCAACGACATCGGAGCTGACCAAAATGCGCGAATTTTGGCTTGGATTAAGCATTTATCAACCTTTGGTTGAAATGCTATTCTTCGAACACCGGCATTAATTCAATACGGGAGCCATCTATCACAACTTTACCCGCCTCACGGAAATTCACGGTGATCGTGTCGCCGATGTTGGACTGGACCTGCCCGACACCCCAGTCAGGCTGTTCCGGGTGGCGGACCAATGACCCGGGCTCCAAAAGACCATTCATATCAGACATAAGCGGGCTCCTTGCTGCTTACTGGAGGACATAGTGCAACATGACAGGTCTTCACTTGCTGCATTGATCGGATCTCGGATTTGTCATGACCTTATCAACCCGATTGGCGCGATTTCCAATGGCCTGGAATTGGCCGGGATGGCCGGCATGGCACCGGGCGGGCCGGAGCTGTCACTGATCCAGCAAAGCTGCGATAACGCAACGGCGCGGATCCGGTTCTTCCGCATCGCCTTTGGCAATGCGGGGGACACCTATCCGATCGGGGCAGCAGAGGTGCAGAAAACGCTGGCCGACCACTATGCGGGCACACGCATCATGACCAGCTGGCCGATCACAGAAAGCCTCGGACGCGATGTGACGCAGTTTGGCTACCTGTCGGTTCTTTGCCTGGAAAACGCGCTGCCCCAAGGCGGGCAAATCCAGGTTACGACAGAGCCAGGACGCCTCGTGACAACGGCCCAGGCCGACACCGTCCAGACGGATGGGCCATGTTGGACCCTTTTGGCAAAGGGCGCATTCTCCGGTGATTCGTCAAAGCTGCGACCCGCCGACGTGCAATTTCCCCTGTTTGCACGGCTTTGCAAGGACGACGGCATCGCTATAACCGTTCGGTCGGGACAGGGGTGGGCCAGCCTGACGCTCGATCTATCCGACCG
>Ga0102928_1000051_pt1 | contig 56301 bp, 51 predicted proteins | sample SalPonR1_B_D1_MG_FD_78504 | JGI IMG/M metagenome (GOLD analysis project Ga0102928, IMG submission 78504) | Salt pond soil microbial communities from South San Francisco under conditions of wetland restoration - Salt Pond MetaG R1_B_D1_MG | ecosystem: Environmental > Aquatic > Marine > Intertidal...
CAGGCGACGGACATCATGATCCACGCCAAGGAAACCCAGAAGCTTAAAGACCGCCTTAACCAGATCTATGTGAAACATACCGGCCAGTCTTTCGAGGCCGTGGTGGACGCTCTGGAGCGCGACAATTTCATGGATCCGGAACAGGCCAAGGACTGGGGCCTGATCGACGAAATCGTCGAGAGTCGGGGCAGTGCCGAAGGCGGAACAGACTGATCCGGCGTCAACCGATCACAGCCCCGGCACATCGGGAAATTGGCGATTGTGGTGGCGCCGGGGCTGAATTAGGCTGGTGCGGATTTGATTGGTCAGAAGTTACGGCGGGCCCGCATACCCGCCACGAAGTGCCCGTTTAGGGACCCGGAAGGGAAGACGATATGGCAAGTTCATCCGGCGGCGACAGCAAGAACACGCTCTACTGCTCATTCTGCGGCAAGAGCCAGCACGAAGTCCGAAAGCTGATTGCAGGCCCCACGGTGTTCATCTGTGATGAATGCGTCGAACTCTGCATGGACATCATCCGCGAGGAGACGAAGTCGGCCGGCCTGAAGTCCACCGATGGCGTCCCCAGCCCGCAGGAGATCTGCGAGGTTCTCGACGATTACGTGATCGGCCAGTCGCATGCCAAGCGCGTGCTCTCGGTGGCGGTGCACAACCACTACAAGCGTCTGAACCATGCCGGCAAATCCGACATCGAACTGGCCAAGTCGAACATCCTGCTGATCGGCCCCACGGGCTGCGGCAAGACGCTCTTGGCGCAGACGCTGGCGCGTATCCTCGACGTGCCGTTCACCATGGCCGACGCGACCACGCTGACCGAGGCCGGCTACGTGGGCGAGGATGTCGAGAACATCATCCTGAAGTTGCTGCAGGCCAGCGAGTACAATGTCGACCGGGCCCAGCGCGGCATCGTCTATATCGACGAGGTCGACAAGATCACGCGCAAGTCCGACAACCCCTCGATCACTCGGGACGTCTCGGGCGAGGGCGTGCAGCAGGCGCTTCTGAAGATCATGGAGGGCACCGTGGCCTCTGTGCCGCCGCAGGGCGGGCGCAAGCATCCGCAGCAGGAATTCCTGCAGGTGGACACGACAAACATCCTGTTCATCTGCGGCGGCGCCTTCGCGGGGCTGGAAAAGATCATCGCGCAGCGCGGCAAGGGCTCTGCCATCGGTTTCGGCGCGGACGTCAAGGACAATGACAGCCGTGGTGTCGGCGAAACGTTCAAGGAACTCGAGCCCGAGGACCTGTTGAAATTCGGCCTGATCCCGGAATTCGTCGGCCGTCTGCCGGTGATCGCCACGTTGACGGACCTCGACGAGGATGCGTTGGTGCAGATTCTGACGCAGCCGAAGAACGCACTGGTCAAGCAGTACCAGCGCCTCTTCGAGCTGGAGGATGTGACGCTGACCTTCACCGAGGACGCGCTCACCGCTATCGCGAAGCGCGCGATCGCACGCAAGACAGGCGCGCGCGGCCTGCGGTCGATCATGGAGGACATCCTGCTCGACACGATGTTCGAAATGCCCGGCTCCGACGGGGTCGAAGAGGTCGTCGTGAACGAGGAGTCTGTCTCCTCGGAGGTGCAGCCGCTGATGATCTACGCCGAGCGCAAGAAAGACGAGAGCGCCACGGCAGGCTAGGATCGCGAAGGGTCCGTGCCGGCGCCGCCGGAGTTGCCTGCAAGTCTGAATGGGAAGGTGGGCATTCCGATCCGCGCCTAGCGCAGCCAGAGCTTCTCCCGTTTCAGCATGTTTCGAATGGCCTGCTCCTTTCGGGGCAGGTCGTCGCGGTCGAAAAGCGCCCGCGCCTTTGCGCCTTTTCCCTGAAAGATCATGCGCTTCATAGGCTCGTACCCCTTGAGGACCTTCTTGATCCGGTTCGGAGCCGTGACGGTTTCCAGCACCTCGACCACGCCGTCGGCCTCCCGCGCGTAAAGCATCGGCAGAACCCGGTAGTGACAACTGTGCGACCCGTCGAGCCAGCCGGGCTCCAGCGCGTCGCGCCCGCCGCCAAGCTCGTGGATCACCAGAGGCAGCGCCACCTGGTCGAGCCATGGGTCGAGCGATTGGCAGACCAGTTCGGGCGGCGGATCGTCACGGATCGTGCGCGCGATCTCGAGCATGCGGGCGCCGAAGCTGCGCGGGCATCGGTAGTAGAAGAAGCCCGCATTGAAATAGAGATAGCGGCGCCAGTACTCGTCGGGCTGCGCGAGGTCGAGCGAGCTGTCGAAGCCGATGCCGAACCGGTCGTAAAGCGCCTTCCACGTCGCGGTGTAGCCCGGTCCGTAAAGCTCGATCTTGGGCCATGTCCCCTCGACCCGGCGCGAGGCGGAAGGGCGGTCGAAGTCGAACGGAACCTCCATGAGGTCGCCAAGGATCAGCGTGTCGCTGTCGAAAAAGACGAAGGGTTCGCCTTCGGGCAGGGCGGAGAGGCATTCGATCTTGTTGCCGTAGGCGTAGCTCTCGCCGAAGACCGGCGTCTCGAAGGGCAGGATTTCGGCGCCGAGTTCCTCCAGCAGGGAGCGAACGGCGGGGTCGGAGATGCGGGGATCGCGGGTCCAGCGGGGGCCCTGCTGCGGTTCCGCGACGAAGAGACGACCGGGGAAGCGGGGCATCGCCGCGCGGAACGAGGCGCAGAACAAGGCCGCCTCGTATTGCAGCCGACCGGCCTGTGCCACGACGACCACATTGAACCCCGGTGCCGTCCGAGGCGCCCGTCTGCGTCCTGGGGTGCGTTCTGTCCTGGTCATTCCCGCTCGTGCCGCGACCGGCTTTTCGCGCGTTATACCGTGCGGTTGGCCTTGTGGCCATCACGTGTTTGCGACGCCGTCACTCTCCCTTCAGATCGACGATGATCCGCAGCGTGCGCCAGAAGATCAGCGCGTCGAGACCGGGACCTGCGCGGCGGATGTACTCCAGATCCAGCTCGGTTTTCCGGCATGTCCCGTCGCGCCCTTGAACATAGCCCAGTTCCACCTGCGCGAGGCCCGATATCCCAGGCCGGACGGCATGACGAAGCCGGTATCCGGGGATGTCGAGAAGGAAGCACCGCGCATGGGGCAGGTCGTCGGGGCGTGGGCCGATAAGGCTCATCTCACCGCGGAACACGTTGATGACCTGGGGCAATTCGTCGAACCGGGCGCGGCGCAGGCATGCGCCGAGGCGGGTCATGCGCTCGGTCTCGACGGGGTCTTCAGGGCCGCGCCACGCACCGGGAGGGGCGGGCGCCATCGTGCGAAACTTGTAGATCCGGAACGGCGTGCAGCCGCGTCCCATGCGCCGCGGCCGATAGAGCAGCGGGCCGGGGTTGAGAACAGGGTTCAGGACGAGAAGGCAGGCGCCCACCAACAGGAGCGGGGGCACGAGAACCAGAGCGGAAAACCCAAGATCGAAGACGCGCTTGGCGAGGCCGAAAGGCATCGGCCACATCCTGGCGGCAGGGGGGTGGGGCGGCGTGGGGGAGGGCCCCGAAATTGGGCTAAGCATCATGTCTTTCCGGGGCCGGGACGGCTTGAAACGGGTTTGGTGGGTGTCTTCGTGAAGCACGGTGGAAAGACCTCCACCGGCCACGCACCGACCATAGGCGCGCGGAGTTAACCGCCGATGTATGCGCGACGTGCCCCACCCGGTCGCGCTCCGCTCACAGCGCGTCGGCGCCCAGCGTCAGCGTCACCCGGTCGCCCGCGAACCACGTGCGCCCGTATTCCAGCGCCGTGCCCCCGGCATCCACGTTCACACCGACGCTGCGCAGGATCGGCGCGCCGGGCGACAGCCTCAGTTGCGCGGCCAGCGTCGCATCGGCGGGCTTCGCCGTGATCTCTGTGCGCGCGCGGGTGTAGTCTTCGATGCCGTGCGCGGCGAAGGCGGCCGTCACCGATCCCGTCTCGCGCAGGGCCGCGATCATCTCTGGCAGGCGCTGGGCGGGAAAGACCGACCGGAACAGAGCGATGGGCACCTCGTCGGAAAAACTCAGCCCTTCGTAGACATGGACCCGCGCGCCCTCCGCCAGCTTCAGTGCTTCAGCCTCCTGAGGGCTGGCCGCGCGCGTCTGGAGCATCAGCGTCCGTTTTTCCGGCACCCGTCCGGCGGCCGCGAGGTTCTGGTGGAACCGCACGCGCTTGCCGATCGGGTAAGGCATCTGGCGATGCTGGACGAAAACGCCGGCCCCGCGCCTTGCATGCACCGTACCGGTGTCGGCCAGATCGGCCAGCGCGCGCCGCACCGTGTGCCGGTTGACGCCGAAGCGCGCGGCAAGCTGCGCCTCGGTGGGCAGGCGTTCGCCCGGCGCGTAATGGCCCCGGGCGATTTCATCGCCAAGCTGGTCGCGGATCGAGGTCCAGAGGGCGGGTCGTCCCAAGATGTCACCAAAGTTTCACGAGGCCGGGCTTGCCGAGGACCCTGCCACGGGGGTATCAGCTTGTATAGTTGTATAAATAAATGGACAATCCCGCAAGATGTCGAATTCGACGATGGAAAGGATCGCACAGGCCACCGCGCGCCCGGAGACCGAGGCGCGGCGCGCGCGCCTGTCGACGCTGGCAAAAGCGCCCTCGGGGCGTCTGCTGGCGCTCTGGTCAGGATGGCTTGCGGGGGGCGAGATGCCTGCCCATGACGTCCTGCGCCCGCCCGAGATCGGCACGGTCATGGTGCGCGGGCGCGCCGGGGCGACGGGGGCGCCGTTCAACCTCGGCGAGATGACGATCACCCGCGCGACGGTGCGTCTTTCGGGTGGTGCCGTGGGCCATGGCCATGTGCAGGGGCGCGACAAGGACGCCGCGCGCGTCGCGGCCCTGATCGACGCGCTCTGCGAGGCCGGCGAGGGGGACGCGCTGGAGACGGCCATTCTGGCCCCCCTGCGGGCCGAGGCGGAGGCCGGGAAACGGTCCCGCGCGGCCAAGGCGGCGGCCACGAAGGTGGAGTTTTTCACGATGGTGCGCGGAGAGAACGGATGACGGAGCAGTATCTCGAAGGCGGTTTCGCCGATCCAGCCCGGGCGGCGGCCCATGCCTTTCGCGCGGCGCTTCAGGCGCTGAGCCGCCCGGGCCGGATCGAGGCGCTCTCGGGCGCCACACCGCCCGCGCCGTGTTCGCCCGCCGCCGGCGCGATTCTGCTGACGCTCTGCGACGGGACCACGCCGGTCCATCTCGCGCCCTCGCACGACATCGAGGCGCTGCGCGGCTGGATCACCTTCCACACAGGTGCGCCGCTTGTTCCGGCCGAGGCGGCGGGTTTCGCGCTGGGCACGTGGGAGGCGCTGCAGCCCGTGGACCGCTTCGCCATCGGAACGGCGGAATACCCCGATCGCGCGGCGACGCTGATCGTGGAGATGCCGGCGCTTTCCGCCACTGGCCAGCGCCTCACCGGCCCCGGGGTCGAGACCGAGACGCGTCTCTCCTTGCCGGAGACCGCCGCGTTCCAGCAGAACCGGGCGCGCTTCCCGCTGGGTTTCGATTGCTTTTTCACCAGCGATGACCGCGTCGCCGGTCTGCCGCGTTCCACCCGCGTCGAGGAGGTCTGAGCCATGTATGTTGCCGTCAAGGGTGGCGAACGGGCCATCGACAATGCCCATGCCTGGCTGGCGGAGGAACGGCGCGGAGACACGGAGGTGGCCGAGCTTTCCATCGCGCAGATCCGCGAGCAGCTGGCGCTTGCCGTCAACCGGGTGATGGCCGAGGGGTCGCTCTACGATCCCGATCTCGCGGCGCTGGCGATCAAGCAGGCGCGTGGTGACCTGATCGAGGCGGTGTTCCTGATCCGCGCCTATCGCACGACGCTGCCGCGCTTCGGGGCCTCGCACCCGGTGGACACCGGCGCCATGGCCTGCGACCGCCGTATCTCGGCGACCTTCAAGGACCTCCCCGGCGGGCAGGTTCTGGGTCCGACCTTCGACTACACGCACCGTCTGCTCGACTTCGCGCTGGCCGCTGAAGGTCTGGACGCGCCGGAGGCCGAGGAAGGCGCACCGTCTGAGGTGCCTATGCCCCACGTCACAGGGTTTCTGGCGCGGGAGGACCTGATCCAGTCCGAGCCCGAAGGCGGCGACAGGCCCCGCGACCTGACGCGGGAGCCGCTGGAATTTCCTGCGGACCGGCCGCTCAGACTGCAGGCGCTGACGCGGGGCGACGAGGGGTTCGTCCTGTCGATGGCCTATTCCACGCAGCGGGGCTACGGGCGGAACCACCCCTTCGTGGGTGAGCTTCGCATCGGCACCGTTCCGGTGGAAATGGACATCCCCGAGCTGGGCTTTTCCATCGAGCTGGGTGAGGTTGTCCTGACCGAATGCGAGACGGTCAACCAGTTCACCGGCTCCAAGACCGAACCGCCCCAGTTTACCCGCGGCTACGGCCTCGTCTTCGGCCAGACGGAGCGCAAGGCGATCTCCATGGCGCTGGTGGACAGGGCGCTGCGCTGGGAGGAACTGGGCGAGGATAACGTCGGCGCGCCCGCGCAGGATGCGGAATTCGTGCTCTACCACGCCGACAATGTGCAGGCGACGGGGTTCCTCGAGCACATCAAGCTGCCGCACTACGTCGATTTCCAGTCCGAGCTGGAGCTGATCCGCAGGCTCAGGGCCGAGGCGATGGCCGGTCAGGCGCGGGAGGCCGCGGAATGAGCCTAGTCACCGCCGCCATCCCCGCCGCCGTCTCCTTCCCCGTCGCTGTCGCCGGCACCATCCATGAAGCCGAGTTGGAACTCGCAGAACTTCGCGGCCTCGCTCTCGGGCCAGAAGGCGATGATGGCGGAGCGTCCGAGGAACAGGGCGAAGAGCCCGCCGATGGCCATCACGATCCAGTTTTCGGACATGTCGCGTCTCCTTCTCTGGCGCGACGCTCCTTCAAGAAACCGGCAATTCCAAGGCGACCCCTCGCGGGCAGGACGGCGCATCATGTCTGACTACAATTTCGCCTATCTCGACGAACAGACCAAGCGGATGATCCGCCGCGCGATCCTGAAAGGCGTCGCCGTGCCGGGCTACCAGGTGCCCTTCGCCTCGCGCGAGATGCCGATGCCCTATGGCTGGGGGACGGGCGGTGTGCAGGTCTCGGCCGCCTGCCTGACGCCCGAGGATACGCTGAAGGTGATCGACCAGGGTGCGGACGACACCACCAACGCGGTATCGATCCGCAAGTTCTTCGAGAAGACCGCCGGCGTCGCGGTGACCGAGAAGACAGCGGAGGCCACCATCATCCAGACCCGCCACCGCATCCCCGAGGAGCCCCTGACCGAGGATCAGATCCTCGTCTACCAGGTGCCGATCCCCGAACCCCTGCGGTTTCTCGAACCCTCCGAGGTCGAGACCCGCAAGATGCACGCGCTTGAGGATTACGGGCTGATGCATGTGAAGCTCTACGAGGACATCTCGCGCCATGGCGAGATCGCGACGGCCTATGCCTACCCGGTCACGGTCGAGGATCGCTACGTGATGGATCCCTCGCCGATCCCGAAATTCGACAACCCCAAGCTGGTGTCGGCGGCGCTGCAGCTGTTCGGCGCGGGGCGGGAACAGCGGATCTACGCGGTGCCGCCCTACACGAAGGTGGTGAGCCTCGATTTCGAGGATTATCCCTTCGACCCTTCCAAGGCGCCGCATCCCTGCGCGCTTTGCGGGGCGGAGGACACTTACCTCGACGAGGTCATCACCGATGACCAGGGCGGGCGGATGTTCGTGTGTTCCGACACCGATTACTGCGCGCAGAGACGGGAGGACGCGGCATGAGCGCGGCATTTTCGACGGTGCGCGCGGCGGAGGGCGTCGCGTTGCGTATTTTTGGAAAGATGAACGGGAGGGGCGCATGACACCGCTTCTGGACGTCCGGTCCCTGACCAAGACCTATGGCGGGCGCATTGGCTGCGCCGACGTGTCCTTCACGCTCTGGCCCGGTGAGGTGCTGGGCATCGTGGGCGAAAGCGGATCGGGCAAGTCCACGCTGCTGGGTTGCCTTGCGGGGCAGCTTTCCCCCGACACGGGCGAGGTGATCTTCGACACCCGCGCCGAGGGGCCGCGCGATGTTCTGTCCATGTCGGAGGCCGAACGGCGCATGCTGGGCCGCACCGACTGGGCCTTCGTGCACCAGAACCCGCGCGACGGCCTGAGGATGCGCGTGAGCGCCGGCGGCAATGTGGGCGAGCGGCTGATGGCCGTGGGCGCGCGCCATTACGGCGACATCCGCGCCGATGCGCTCGACTGGCTGGGCCGGGTCGAGATCCACGAAAGCCGCATAGACGACCGGCCGGCGGCGTTTTCGGGCGGCATGCAGCAGCGGCTCCAGATCGCGCGCAACCTCGTGACGGGGCCGCGGCTGGTGTTCATGGACGAGCCCACCGGTGGGCTCGACGTCAGCGTACAGGCCCGGCTTCTCGACCTGATCCGGGGTCTCGTGCGGCGCATGGGGTTGTCGGCCATCGTCGTGACCCATGACCTTGCGGTGGTGCGGCTTCTGGCCGACCGTCTGATGGTGATGAAGGACGGCCACGTGATCGAGACGGGCCTGACCGATCAGGTTCTCGACGATCCACAGGCGGCCTATACGCAGCTGCTCGTCAGTTCAGTTCTGCAGGTTTGAGAAGGGAGATGGCCATGATCCATGTGGAGAACCTCGGCAAGTTCTTTACCCTCCACAATCAGGGGGGGGTGTCCATCCCGGTGCTGGCGGGTGCGGGTTTTTCCGTCGCTCCGGGCGAATGCGTGGCACTGACCGGGGAAAGCGGCGCGGGCAAGTCGACCGTGATGCGCATCCTTTACGGCAATTACCTCGCCGCGCCGGGATCGTCGGTGCGCATCGGCGGGCTCGACCTGACCACTGCAGCCCCGCGCGAGATCCTCGCCCTGCGCCGCGAGACGCTGGGCTACGTGTCGCAATTCCTGCGCGTGGTGCCGCGTGTGCCTACGATCGACGTGGTGGCCGAGCCCCTGATGGCGCTGGGCCGCCCGGAGGAGGAGGCCCGCGCCCGCGCGCGCGGCCTGCTGGAGCGGTTGCGCATCCCTCAGGCGCTCTGGCAGCTCTCGCCCACCACGTTCTCGGGCGGTGAGCAGCAGCGCGTGAACATCGCGCGCGGCTTTGCCCATGCCTATCCGGTGCTGCTGCTGGACGAGCCGACGGCAAGCCTCGACGCCATCAACCGCGAGACGGTCCTGTCGCTGATCGAGGAGGCGAGGGAAGGGGGCGCGGCCATCGTCGGCATCTTCCACGATGTCGCCGCGCGGCAGCGCGTGGCCGACCGGGAGATCGATGTCAGCCGCTTCGCGCCCGAGGCGGCGGCATGAACCGCGGACGCCTCATCGGCGTGGTCGGCCCGTCGGGCGCGGGCAAGGACAGCGTGATGGAGGCGCTCGTCGCGCGGCGTCCCGATCTGCACCGCGTGCGGCGCGTCATCACGCGGCCGGAGGCGGCGGGCGGCGAGGCGTTCGACGGCATTTCCCCTGCGCTGTTCGCCGCGCGGGCGGCAGGCGGCGATTTCGCGCTCCACTGGAAGGCCCATGGCCTGTCCTACGGGGTGCCGGCGGGAGTCGCGGACGTGCTTGACATGGGACGCGACGCGCTGGTGAACCTGTCGCGGAGTGTGCTGGGCAAGGCCGCGCTGCGCTTCGATACGCTTCATGTGCTACATGTCACCGCCCGGCCCGAGGTGCTGGCCGAGAGGCTCGCCGCGCGCGGCCGCGAGAGCGCGCAGGACATCGCGCGACGGCTCTTGCGGCCTGCGCCTGCCTTCCCCGAGGGGCTGCCGGTGACCGAGATCGACAATTCCGGCCGGCTCGAGGATGCGGTGGAGCAGGCGCTTTCCGCGCTTTACCCCGCCAAGGTATAGCGGTGGAGCAGGTGAAACCGCCCCTCCGCATCCTCGCCCATCAGGCAGAGGCTTCCGATTGTCCACGGCTGCGGCAGCACGGGGTCGAAATGCCGGGCAAGTGCCGCGCGGGCCTGATCGGCGGCCTCGGGGTCGAGGCGGCCGGTGAGCGTCATGTGAAACCGGAACTCCTCCATCACATACGGGTATCCCCATTGCATAAGGAGCGTCTCCTGCCGCTCTGTCAGGCGCGCTTTCCTGCGGCGCGCCAGTTCGGCCTCGGTGGGTGGTGCGCGGAAAGGATCGAGGGCCTCGACAGCAGCCGCGGCAAGGTCGGCGAGTTCCGCGCTCGGCTCGGATGGGACCACGGCGATGAAGCCGCCGAGGCGGCGGACCTCGAGCTTCGGGATGGTGACCGGCGCGCGCATCGTGCAGAACGCCTCCGCGGCCTGATGCAACCCGTCCGCATCCGTGCCGTCCGCAAGGTGAAAGGGCGGTTTCACCGTCCCGTGGAAGCCGTATTTGCGCGGCGTGCGGGTCAGGACCTCCGCCGCGTCGGGCAAGCCCGGGACATCCGGATGATCTACGTCTATGCCGGCCCCGCTGTCCCAGCCGAGCCATGCCGCGCCGGCGGAGTGGAGTTCCTTTTCGGGCACCACATATATACCGTAGCGCCGGTACCCTCCCAACCTGTCACCTGTCATTGAGACCCCCATGCCGAAAGACCATGCCGTGATGCACCAGACCCGGACCCTTGCCAATGCGCGCCTGATCCTGCCCGGCGGAGAGTTGCATGGCCGGATCAGTTTTCGCGGTGGCGAGATCGTCGAGATCGCGCCCGGCGGCGCGGTCCCGGACGGTGCGGTGGATTGCGAGCGCGATATCGTCACGGCGGGTCTGGTGGAGCTTCATACCGACAACCTCGAGCGGCACATACGTCCGCGCCCCTCCGCCGACTGGCCCCATGCGGCGGCCATCGTCGCCCATGATGCGGAGCTTGCGGGCTGCGGCATCACCACCGTCTTCGACGCGATCCGCGTGGGTTCGATCGAGGGCAAGGGCGGCATGGGCTGGACGCGCTATGCCCGTCAGCTGGCCACCGAACTGTTGTCGTTGCGGGCGAGTGGTGCGCTCAAGATCAGCCATCACATGCACCTCAGGGCCGAGATCTGTTCCCACTCGCTGGCCGAGGAGCTCGCGGAGTTCGGCCCAGACGACCGGATCGGCATTCTCAGCCTGATGGATCACACGCCGGGACAGCGCCAGTTCGCCGATATCGACCAGTATCGCACCTACATGATGGGCAAGCATGGGCTTTCCGCGGCGAAATTCGCTGAACATGTCGAGACGCGGCAGGCGCTTGGCGAGCGGGTACGCGAGGCGCATGAACGCGCCGCCGTGGATGCCGCGCAGCGTTTCGGCGCGGTTCTGGCGAGCCATGACGACACGACCGCCGGTCACGTGGCGCGCTCTGCCGCGCACGGCATCGCGCTGGCGGAATTTCCGACCACCGAGGAGGCCGCGCGCGCCTGCCGTCAGCACGGCATTGCGGTGATGATGGGCGCGCCGAACCTGATCCGGGGCGGGTCGCATTCCGGCAACGTTTCCGCCGCAGAGCTGGCGGAGGCGGACCTGCTCGATATCGTCTCCTCCGATTACGTGCCCTCGGCGCTGCTTTACTCCGCGACGCGGCTGGCGGAGCTGTGGAAGGACTGGCCGCGCGCGATGGCGACGGTCAGCACCGCACCGGCGCGGGCTGCGGGGCTGATGGATCGCGGGCAGCTGGCCGAGGGGATGCGGGCCGATCTGGTCCGCTTCCGCGCGATCGGGGGCGTGCCGGTCCTCCATGGCGTCTGGTCGGCGGGGGCGCGGGTGGCCTGACCCCCGGCTCACATCGCGGCGTCGTGCCCCGTGACCGATGCCGCGATGCGTATTTGGGGAAAGATGAAGGGCGCGGGCCTTGTCAGCAGGCAAGGCCGTCGCGCTCGAGATAGGCCATCGCGTCGGGGATGTCATCGCGGTCGCGCAGTTCCAGCACCAGATGCGGATCGGCGGGCGAGGCGGCCAGCGCCGAAAACACGCTTGCCCAGTTGATCGTGCCGCGCCCCGGTGCCCAGTGCCGGTCGGCGAAGCCGTCGGTGTCCTGCAGATGCACATGCGCGAGCCACTCGCCCGCCGCGACGATGAAGTAGTCGACCGGAACGGCGCCCTGCGCGCAATGGGCGTTGTGGGCGTGGCCGGTGTCGATCGAGACCTTGACCGCCGCCGAGGAGAAACTGCGCGCGAGGTCCAGCCGGTCGAGGGGCGAGATGTCGTCGCAATTCTCGATCACCAGCGTCACGCCATGATCCTCGGCCTGCCGCACCACCGGCGCCATGACCTCGTGGCAGGCGGCGATGATGCTGTCCTTGTGAGAGGGATCGTTGCCCCGGCCGGGTTTGTCGCCATAGTTCTTGTCGTCCCAGATGGTGAAGGGCGAATGGATGACCATCTGTGAGGCGCCCACCGCGATCGCGGCCCTGAGGCCGGTCAGGTAGCGGTTCGTGACGATGGGTCTGAGTTCGGGATCGTTGCAACTTATGGGTACGTTGACGAAGGGGCCGTGGATGCCCAACCGCCCCTCGAACCCGTCGAGCGCGGCCCTGGCGGCTGCGGCCCGATCCTCCCAGTCGCCCAGAAGGACGTCGGTCGCGTGGAAATCCTGTATCTCGAGATCGCGCTGGTCGGCGAGCAGCCAGTCGCGGTAGCGGGGCAGGTCGGCCACGTCGAGGGCTGCACCGATACGAATGGGGGGCATTGGGGTGTCCTTTCCTGAGGGCGTCTCAATAGACCTGCCGGCCTTCGCGCCAGACCGCCTGAACCAGGGGCTGATCGCCTGCCATGCGTACGGCCACGAGATCGGCGCGCAGGCCTTCGGCGATGCGCCCGCGATCCGTGAGGCCCGCGGCCCGTGCCGGCGCATCGCTGACCAGCGCGATGGCGGCAGGCAGATCATGGGGCAGGGCGGGGTCGGCCGCCAGCCGGAACGCCGCGTCGAAAAGCGAGCGGGGCACGTAGTCGGAGGCGAACATGTCCACCAGCCCCTCGGCCAGAAGCTCGGCCACGGCGACATTGCCCGATTGCGAGCCGCCGCGAAGGTAATTCGGGGCACCCGCCACGACGGACATGCCGCGGGCGCGCGCATGGCGGGCGGCGGCGAGCGTCGTGGGAAACTCCGAGACGTGGATGCCCTCGGCCACGGCCTGCTCCACATGGGCCTCGGTGCGGTCGTCATGGCTCATGATGGTGACGCCGGCGGCCGTCGCGCTGGCCACCACATGGGTGCGCACCTCGGCGCCGCGTGTGCGGGACCGTTCCAGCAGGTCGTCCATCATGTCCCGGCCGGTGGCCTCGTCGACCTCCATCTCGTGGATCATGTGGGTGAACCAGCGATCGATATCCGGGCTCTGCCGGTCGCCGGGCGTGTGGTCCATGACCGACACGAGCCGCGTCAGAGGGTGCCCCGCCGTGGCGTCCAGCAGCGCCATGGTGGCCGGGTCCGACACCTCGCAGCGCAGGTGCAGCAGGTGGTCGGCGCGGAACGCGCCCTGGCGCCGGCCCGCGTCGAGCGCGGCGATGAGAGGTTCGAGGATCTCGCGCCGCTCGGGCCGCTTCATCGACGCGCCGACCGAAAGCGAGTCGAGCACCGTCGTGGTACCGCCCGAGATGACCACCGCGTCATGAGCCATCAGCGCGGGCAGAAAAGGCCAGAGGACTGTCGCGCGCGGATGGGTGTGCCGCTCCACGTGGTCGGTGTGGATGTCGACGATGCCGGGGATCAGGATCGCGCCGTCAAGGTCGAGGCTGGCCCGGGTGTGCTGCGCGCCTGCTGAAATGCCGGCGATCCTGCCCGCCTCGATCTCGACGGCGCCCGATACGATGCCGTCGGGGGTCACGATCTGCGCGTTTTTCAGGCAGGTGCCTGCATGGGGCTGCTCATCGAACATGGCGCGTCCTTTCCTGACGTTCTGATCTTCCCATGATCCCGCGCTTGTAACGGTGCGATGACTCATGGGCGACGGTTTTGCGACAAGACGGGGGCCGCACAGTGCGCTGCCGAAGCAGGGTCCACGATTCTGTGGCGCCGACGGTGGAACGGCCCCCGGACTGTTCACCCGTGAGGCGAATACTTCAACAAATCCTTTGGCTTGTCGGGGTTCCTGCCCGTTGGTCGGGAACGGATCGTGACGCCGGGTTTTCGCGAATCGCCACAGTTTCAAGGCGCTGTCCGGCCGTCATGTATCTTTCATCAATCCTTTGCGCACCTATCACATTGTCCACTTAGCCACGACGTCGACGGGGGTGGCAGAGCCGTGCTGACGGTGCGCTTCCCTCGTGGTGACATCCACATTCCAGGGGACCTCTCGATGATCAAACAGACCTTTGCCGCTATCGCGATGGGCGCAACCGCGCTCACCTCAACCGCAGCCTTCGCCCAGGACTGGCGTGAGGACGTGCCGGTATTCCGCATCGGCCTGCTCGGCGGCGAGAACGAAGCCGACCGGCTGCGCGAATACTCCTGCCAGCAGGACTATCTCGAAGAGCGTCTCGGCGTTCCGGTGGAACTCTTCCCGGCCTCCGACTACGCCGGCGTGATGCAGGGCCTTCTGGCCGGCCAGCTGGAATACGCTGGCCTCGGGTCCGCCGGTTTCGCAGGTATCTACCTTCAGGACGCCGATGCCGTCGAGCCGCTGTTTACCAACATGCAGATCGACGGTTCGCTCGGCTACTACTCGGTCATGTATGTTCGCGCCGACAGCGACATCGAAAGCCTCGAAGACATGGAAGGCCGCACGCTGGCCTTCGCCGACCCCAACTCCACCTCTGGCTACCTTGTCCCGTCCTTCGAACTGGAAGAGGAACTGGGCATGGAGCTGGACGATTATTTCGGCCAGACCGGCTTCGGCGGCGGTCATGAGCAGGCCGTGGTTGCGGTGCTGAACGGCCAGTACGAGGCGGGCGTCACCTGGACCTCGGGCGTGGGCGACGTCAACATGGGCTACAGCCGCGGCAACCTGCGCTCGATGGTGGAGAAAGACATGCTCGACATGTCGGAAATCCGCATCATCTGGCAGTCGAACCTGATCACGAACGGCCCGAACGTGATCCGCTCCGACCTTCCGCAGGAACTCAAGGACCAGGTCGCTGGTGCGATGCTGCGCCTGCCGGTCGAAGATCGTGAGTGCTACCAGGCGATCGCGCAGGGCGACGCGATGGGCTACTGGCCCGTCGGTCTCGATTTCTACATGCCGATCATCAACATGCGTCGCGCACTGGCCGGCGGCGACCGCTGATCCGACCATTCGGGGCGGGGCCGGTGCGCAAGCGCTGGCCCCGCCCCATCCGTTCGAGGGCCCACCGCGCGGGGGAGAGCGTCGGCCCGAGCAGTCCGTGACACTCGACAGGGGGCATCCATGCTGAAACTCGACAAACTGACCCGCCGCTTCGGCGACAACCTCGCCGTCAACAACGCGAACCTGACCATTCCCGACGGCCAGATGGTCGGCATCATCGGGCGCTCCGGCGCCGGCAAATCGACGCTGCTGCGCCTGCTGAACCGCCTGATCGACCCGTCCGAGGGGCAGATCCTCTTCGGCGACCACGATATCGCCCGCCTCAAGGGCAAGGAGTTGCGGGCCTGGCGGTCCGACTGCGCGATGATCTTCCAGCAGTTCAACCTCGTGGGCCGTCTCGACGTCGTCACCAACGTTCTGACCGGGCGTCTGCACGACATGACGGCCTGGCGCACGGTGGCGCAGGTCTTCACGCCGCGCGAACGGGCGTTCGCCATTCAGGCGCTCGACCGTCTGGGCATGGCGCACACGGCGCTGCAGCGGGCCGAGACGCTTTCGGGCGGCCAGCAGCAGCGCGTGGCCATCGCCCGCGCGCTGGCGCAGGAGCCCAAGATCCTGCTCGCGGACGAGCCCATCGCCTCGCTCGATCCTATGAACGCCAAGGTCGTGATGGACGCGCTGCGCGACATCAACCGGCAGGACGGCATCACCGTCATCTGCAACCTGCACACGCTGGACACCGCGCGCAGCTATTGCGACCGGATCATCGGCATGCAGGACGGCCGCGTCGTCTTTGACGGCACGCCCGACCAGCTGACCAACTCCATGGCACGCGAAATCTACGGCGCCGAGGCGGACGAGGCCTTCAACGAGGCCGCGACCTCGACCTCCATCCCCACATCCGAGCCCGCGCCCGCGCGCGTGCCCGCCTGATCAGGGACCACAGCCATGACTGATATCCCCATGCGGGGCGGCTCGGCCGGGGCGTCGGGCGACGCGCCGTTCGACGCCGTCGCGACCTTCGAGCGGCACCGCGCCGAGCTGAAAGCCTCCAAACGCGTCTGGAACCTGCTGGCGCTTGGCGCCTTCACCATCGCGCTGGGCCTGTCGATCTGGATCAGCCAGTTCTACCCCGAGCGGCTGGCCGAGGGTGTGCCGCGCATCTTCGAGTATTTCGGGACCATCATGCCCGACCTGCAATGGGACCGCCTGTTCGAAGGGCGCGACGCGCAGGGCAATGCCGTGCCGGGGTCGATCATTTTCTGGTACACCGATTTCTGGACCTATGTTGAGCTCCTGTGGGAAACCATCCTGATGGCGATCACGGCGAGCCTTCTGGGGACCGCCGTGGCCTTCGTCCTCAGCTTTCCGGCGGCGGCGAACCTTGCGCCCAACGGGTGGGTCTACTGGTTCTCGCGCCGGTTCCTGGAATTCTGCCGTGGCGTGCCGGAAATCCTTCTGGCGCTGGTGTTCGTTTTCGCGATCGGGATCGGTCCATTGGCGGGCGTTCTGGCCATTGCCATCCACACGGCCGGCGCCTTGGGCAAGCTTTTTGCCGAAGTGAATGAAAACGCCTCCGACCGGCCCGTCGAGGGCATCACGGCCGTGGGCGGGAGCTGGACCGAAAAGATGCTCTACGGTGTCGTGCCGCAGGTCATGCCGAACTTCTTCAGCTACGCCATGCTGCGCTTCGAGATCAACGTGCGGGCGTCCTCCATCATCGGCTTCGTCGGCGCGGGCGGGATCGGCGCGGAGCTGAACCGGGTGATCTCGTTCTACTCCGACGACCGTGTCCTCGCGGTCCTGATCCTCGTCATCCTCATGGTCACCATCATCGACCTGATCTCCGAGGACATCCGCCACCGCTTCATCGGCAAGGAGAACTTCTGATGCGTATGGCGTCCATCGATACCGTCGACGATGGCCAGATCGCTGCCGTCCGAGCGACCCATCCCGGCGCCTTCCGGACCGGCCGGGACGGGCTGCGCAAATGGGCCCCGTGGGTCATCGCCATCGCTTACGTGATCGGCTCACTGATCTATTTCGACGTGCACCTGCTGTTCCAGGCGTCGGAACGCGCGCTGCGGCTCCTGCGGGCCATGGTCGTTTGGGAGGACATGGCGAACTGGCAATATGCCAACATCTACAAGGGCATCGCCCAGACGCTCGCCATGGCGTTCCTGGGAACGCTCCTGGGAACCATCGGATCGCTCTTCGTGGGCTTTCTCGCGGCAAAGAATGTCATGCCGATCCGCGTCGTGCGGCAGATGGTGCGGCGGTTCCTCGACATCCTGCGCGGCATCGACCAGCTGGTCTGGGGCCTCGTCTTCGTGCGGGCCGTGGGGCTGGGGCCGCTGGCCGGTGTCCTCGCGATCTTCATCTCGGATCTCGGCACGCTGTCCAAGCTCTATTCCGAGGCCATCGAGAACATCGACCGCAAGCAGGTGGAGGGCGTGCGCGCAACCGGGGCCGGTCCCTTCGCGGTGATCCGCTACGGCTACCTGCCGCAGGTGCTGCCGGTGTTCATCTCCCAGAGCCTCTATTTCTGGGAAAGCAACACGCGCTCGGCCACGATCCTCGGCATCGTTGGCGCGGGCGGCATCGGCATGATCCTGATCGAGCGCTTCCGCGCGCAGCTTTACGACCAGGTGTTCTTCGTGGTCCTCAACGTTCTGGTCATCATCTTCGCCATCGACTGGTTGTCCAAGCGCATCCGCCTCTGGGCCATCGGCGAAAAGAGCCACTGAGACCGTAGACGACGGCAACGGGCCCCCGCAGCGCGCGGGGGCCTTTTTGCGCTTGCATCGGCGGCGTCGCGCGGCAAGGCTCGCGACCATGGTCATCGACGGGCTGCAATATGCGAACTGGTCCGAGAAGGTCTTTCGCCAGATGCGCGAGGGCGGGGTGGACGCGGTCCATGTCACCATCGCCTATCACGAGATGTTCCGCGAGACCGTGGCCAATATCGAGGCCTGGAACCGTTGGTTCGAACGCTTCCCCGACCTGATCCGCCACGCGAAAACCGGCGACGATATCCGCGCCGCGAAGGCCGAGGGGCGGACGGCCATCGTCTTTGGCGCGCAGACGCCCGCGCCCATCGAGGACGATATCGGGCTGGTGGAGATCATGCACACGCTCGGCCTGCGCTTCATGCAGCTGAGCTACAATAACCAGTCACTGCTCGCGACAGGCTGCTACGAGGCGGAGGATCCGGGCCTCACGCGCATGGGCCGCGAGGTCATCGCCGAGATGAACCGCGTGGGCCTTGTCGTGGACATGAGCCATTCGGCCGAACGCTCCACGCTGGAGGCCATCGAGGAAAGCGCTCGGCCCATCGCCATCACCCACGCCAATCCCGCAAGCTGGCACCCTGCGCGGCGCAACAAGTCCGACACGGTCCTGCGCGCGCTGGCCGAGACAGGCGGGATGCTGGGCTTTTCGTTCTATCCCCATCACCTGAAGGGCGGCAGCGACTGCACGTTGCGGGGGTTCTGCGAGATGGTGGCGCGGACCGCCGAACTGATGGGGGTCGAGCGGCTCGGCATCGGCTCGGACCTCTGCCAGGACCAGCCCGACAGCGTGGTGGAATGGATGCGTGTGGGCCGCTGGACCAAGCGCATGGACTATGGCGAGGGCTCGGCGGACGCGCCCGGCTTCCCACCGCAGCCCGATTTTTTCCGTGACAACCGGGATTTCCCGCGTCTTGCCGATGGTTTGCGCGCCGTGGGCTTCAACGGACCCGAGGTCGAGGCCATCCTCGGTGGCAACTGGCTCAGGTTCTTCGACGACAGTTTCGGGGGCAGGCCATGAGCGCGCTCAGACCGCCCGATCAGGTGATGCGGCTGGCGCGGATGGGCGCCTCGCACCCCACGCGGCTGAGTTTCATGCGCGTGCTGCTGCGCGGGCTGAAACGCGGCGGCTGGCGGGCGGAGCGCACGGAATGGGCGGTGGACGAGACCGGCGTGGGCCATGCCGTCTATCGCGTGCGGGGGCAGGGGCAATGCTACAGCCTCGTTGCCTTCGCCCATGACCTGCCCGATCACCTCCGCTCGGACCGGGTGATCGCGGAGGCCTGGGACACGACCTTCGCCCTGATGGACGGGGAGCCCGAAGCGGCGGATATCGAACGCCTCGCGGGCAACGTGCCGAAACAGGAGGCAGGCCGCGTCAGCGACCGGGAGCTGGTGCTGTCGCGCGCCAATCGCTCGGGGCGGCTCTGGGAGCATGTGGTCGCGCGACTGGCGGAGGGGCTACAGCCCGACCCGGCGCGGATCGACGAGGTGGGTTACCTCATGCGGACCACGGCGGTCTACGGATCGGGCAAGTTCGGCGCGGCCGATCACGATGCCGTGGTGGGGCGCGCCCTGATGGATGGCCCGTTCCGCGTGGAAATGCTGGCCGTCTGGCTGATCCGCGCATTCGTCGCGGATCTGGCCGAGCACATGGCAGCCGTTCGTGGCGGCGACCGGGCGGCGCGGCTCGACCCCGATCTGCGCCGTGCGCTCGGCATCGGCAACGCCACCGGGCTGGGCATGGCGCCCTTCCTCGTGAACCACCCCGATCTTCTGCACAACTGGATCGCCGCACGCGAGACCGCGATCGCGCGGGTCCGTGCGCTGGGTCACGCGCCGCCCGAGGCAAAGGACGCGTTCGCCTCGGCGCTCGCCATGGCGCGGGAGGCGGCCTCGGGCTGGCGCAGCGGCGATCCGGTGCAGGCGGCCGCCTGGGACGCGCTTTGCCGTGACCTCGCGCGTCTGTCCGATCATGTGGCGGGGGGCGCGCTGGCGGGGCCAAACCCATGGGACGCCCTTCTGCGCTGGTCCGAGGCGGCGCTGTCGCTCGAAGGGCAGGAGATCTGCGCCGCGCTGATCCTCGAGCCCCATGGTACGCTTGTCGACGATCTGGCCGAGACGATGGGCGCTGACGAACTGTCCGGCTTCCGCATCGACGGGGCCATGCGGCTGGACGCGCTGAGCAAGCTGCTCCGTGATGGGTTCGGCTGGGCGCTGGAGGCCGATTTCGCACAGGCCGACGCGCAGGCGCGCTTCTGGTACGTCTCGGAGGCCAAGCTGGAGCCGCGCCTTGGCGAACGCCACGCCGAACCCGGCGCGGAGCTGGAACAACCGCTCGACATCGCGCGGGCCGCTGTGGCGCTTCATGCCGCTCTGGACGGGCATGACCCGCAAGCAACGGTCGCCGATTTCCTGCTGGTCCGGCCCGAACATCGCCGCACCGTGCGCCGTGTCCAGCGGCTCGCCCGCGCGCCGTATCGCGAAATCCGCGACAACCTTCTGGCCGCCGACATGCGGCCCGTGGACATGCTGCGCTGCAAGCTCGCCTTCTTCGGCGCCACGAATTTCGACCCGCGCTCGGACCGCTGGCTGCGCATCACGATGTACCGTGGCGCGCCTTACCCCGATGAGTTGCACGAACGCCCCGAGGACGCATGGCTGCACCATGGCGGGGCCGCAACGCTCCGGGCGGCAGAGTGACGGAGGTCTCGCGCACCCTGTCCGAGATCCGGGCGACCTGCACCAAGGCCGCGCGGGGGGCGGGCTGCGACTGGGGCATGGCGGAGGAGGCGGGGCTTGCCGCGCGTATCCTCGAAAGTCACGATCTGCCGGGCGTCCACGTGCTCGCGCGGCTCCTGTCCGAAGGGGCGAGCTGCGCGGCCTGCCGTGGGGCGGGGTCGGCTTGCGGGCTACGCGCCCTCGCGGCGCTGTCCGACCGCCTGCCGTTTCTCGACGGCGCGCCGCGCCGCGGCCCTGTGCGCGCGCCACTTCTGCTGGCCGCCCCCGTGATCCTGCTCGCGCGGGAACAGGGCGCGGCCTATACGCTGACATGGGAGGGTGCGGTCCTGCGCTGCACACCCGGGGGCGTGAGCGCGGAGGGCGCAATCGACGCGCCGATTGCCACATGCGTTACGCTGGAACCGGCGCCGGGCAGCCCGGCGGAGCCCCGCACCCCGGACTGGCGCAGCCGAAGGGTCGCGGCGCGCGACTGGGACAGGCTTGAACGGCTGGCGGCACGAACGCTGGTGCCGGAAACCGAAGCGTCACGGGCGCGCGGGGCAGGGCCCGCCGACGCCGCGGCGGACTGAACGGAAGGAAGAACCATGCAGGTGAGCGTTGCCGAAATCCTCGCGCGGAGCCGCGCCGCGCTCCTCGCGCACGGGGCGGGGGAGGAACAGGCCGAGGCCGTGGCCCGCGCCGTGGCCCGCGCAGAGGAAACCGGCAACGTGATCTGCGGGCTCTACTACCTCGAATCCTACTGCGTGCAGCTGCAAAGCGGCCGGGTGAGCGGAACCGTGGAACCCGAGGTCTCGCTCCCCGCACCCGGCTGCGTCCGGGTCGATGCGCGCTTTGGCTTCGCGCAGCCCGCATTCGCCCGGGCCCTGCCGCAAGCGCTCGAGGCGGCGCGGGAAAACGGGGTTGCGACGCTTTCCGTGGCCCATTCGCACACCTGCACCTCGCTGGGCTATTTCACCGAGCAGATCGCGGAGGCGGGGCTGATCGGGATGGGCATGACCAACGCCTCGGCCATCGTGGCGGGGCCGGGCGGGCAGACGCCGGTCCTTGGCACCAACCCCTTCGCCATCACGATCCCCGGGCCCGACGGCCCCGCGCTGCACGCGGATTTCTCGACGTCTGCCGTCGCGCTGGGGCGGATCACCATGGCCAAGGCCGCGGGCGAAGCGATCCCGGAGGGCTGGGCGGTCGATGCCGAGGGAAACCCCACGACCGACCCCGAGGCAGCGCTTGCGGGCGCGCTGCAATCGGCGGCGGGGCACAAGGGCTGGGCGCTGGGCCTGATGGTCGAAGCCTTCGCGGCGGGTCTTACCGGGTCGGTCAACTCGACGGGCGTCAAGGGCCTCAAGGCGGCGGAGGGACCGCCGCACGATCTGGGCCAGTTCTACATCCTGATCGACGCCGGTGCGCACGATCCCGCCTTCGCCGACCGCTTTGCGCGCGTGGCCGACGCGACCGCCGAGGACCCTGGGGTCCGCATCCCCGGCGTGCCGCGCCGCAGGCTCGATCCTGTCGATGTGCCCGACGCGCTCTGGGCGAAGACGCTTGCGCTCGCCGGGGCCTAACCGCGGCTCTCGGCCGCCCTGCTGCGCCGGCCCTGCCCGGCCCGCGCGACCTCGGGGCCCGGCGCGGTGGGCGGGGCGCCAAGCCGCGTGGTGACCTCGCGGGCATGGGCCGCGTTGCCACCGGCCATCAGAACCTCGAGCATCAGCGTCCTGAGCGAGGCCGCCCCGGGCGTGCGTTCGATCCCGCGCACGAGGATGGCGCGCGCAGCGCTCAGGTCGTTCTGGTGCAAGGCGATCCGCGCGCGCGCGGCCTCCAGCGCCCATGCCGGTACGCAGCCTTCGGCCACGGCGCGGGCCACCAGATCGCGCGCCATGGCGATCCTGCTCGCCGCAAGCCGCGCCGAGATCAGCGCGTCCAGAGCGCCCGGTGACAGGGGCGCTGCGCTCAACAGATCCGCCGTCTCCTGCGCGCCGTCGACATCCCGCAAACCCAGTTGCGTCACCAGAAGCAGGCGCAGCAGGTCCGGATCCCCCGGCGTCAGGTCGAGGCTCTGCCGTGACAGCCGCGCGGTGAGCGCAAGATCCCCATCGCTCAGCGCAGTCGAATACCCCCCGCCTGAACCACCCGTATTCCTAACCTCGTCAGCCCATGCGGCCTCGCCACTCATGACATCGCCCCCCGTTCGGTCGCCCAACCCCGCCCCGGCCTCCGGCGACCGCAAGACCGCAGCCGTCGCCGGGGCGGGGCAGGTGGGGATCTCGCAGAGGCTCGGAGACAAGTGCTCTTGATCCTCGATCTTGAAAATTTTGCAGTTAAAACTTCGTTAACCGCGATACTGTCAGGTTCACTTTCAGCCTCACCATGGGCCGGTTTGCACAGGCTTGAGGCGAAACACCCGCGACCGTGCGTTGGCGGCGAAAAATGTGATGACAGTCAGGGAAGCCGCCGTTGCCTCATTTGCCGAGTTGTTGCAACAATCCGGCCCGAGTTTTTCCCAATCGACACGTCATGGAGACAGTGTCCATCCCGTATCGATCCATTGGAGACCTTGTCTTGCCGCGTGTTCCCTCCCGCCCCCTCTCCCGTGTCGCCGCCGCCTCGGCGCTCGTGCTTCTCGCCGCGGCTCCGGCCCTGTCGGAGGGGATCGGCCTGCCGCCCGACGACACCGTGGCGGCCCGGATGGAGGTGTTCAATTCGCAGGTGCCGGGGTCCGTCTACGCGCTGCAGCCATGGCTCAACGCGCAGGAGGTGACAGACTCGGATGGAACGGTCTACAGGCTGACCTCCCTCAACCCGCATGTGAATTCGTGGTTCGTGCTGGACGTGGACACGCCAGACGGACGGCGGACGTCCTATCATCTTGAAAACGCTGACAGGGAGATCTGGCAGGCGTCTCTGTCGTCCGAGGGCGGCGCGCCCGCTCTGCGGCTGGAGGACGACACCGGCGACGTGATCCTCTGTACACCGTGGGAGGGCGAACTGGCCGAGGCGCAGGCGACAGACCTGCCCTATGCGCCGGTCTGCGAGTGGAGCATGTTCCTGCGCAACCCGGTGCAGGGCAACCGCACCACGCGCGAGGCGGTCTCGGACTTCCTGCGCGACAACATCGTCTTCGGCGATTCGCTGGTGAACCTGATCAAGGGGGCGTTCTACGAGGACGCCTTCATGGTCTCCTCCGAGGAGCTGGAGACCGAGGCCGAGGTGAGCGGGGTGGAGCTTCTGGGCACGGCGTTGCTGAGCCGCACGCCGGTGATGCGGCCCGCCATGGGCTTCGACCTGATCGGAGCCGAGGCGGGGATGCAGGCCGGCAGCTGGTACGAGGTGGATGGCGCGCCGGGGATCTTCGCCTCGGTCATGCAGCCCGGCATGATCGCGCAGTCCGTCTTTGACGCCCCCGGGGCCAACTGGCTCGACGGGGTGGAGAGCGGGGCGGATGTCTACCTCGTGGCCTTCGACATGTCGCAATTCGACCTCGGCTACGAGTTGGGCACGGACCATCCCAATCTCGGCTGGTCCTCGCGTCCCTCCAACCGCCACCGCGCGGCGGGGCCGGATGGCTTTGCGCGGCCCGATCCGGTTGTCCTGAACGGCACTCTCAGCCCCTCGCTGGTGGAAGACGTCGCCGCGACATTCACCGGCGGCTTCAAGCGCGACCATGGCGCGTGGCGCTTCGGCGACTACGCCACGTTCAACTACGGCCACCATTACGGCTTCGTGCAGCAGGGCGTGATGCTCTCGCGCCTCTGGCCCAACCTCGCGACGCTTTACGTCACGCTCGACGGCGAAATACGGATGGAGACCTGGACCGAGGCGCATGCGCAGGTCCTGCCCGAACTGGTGATGGCCCGTCAGAACGGCGTGCCGCTGATCATCGACGGCGTGCCGGGCGACCGAGTGACCTCCTGGGGGGGCGGCAACTGGTCCGGCTCGGCCGAGGCGAACCTGCGCACTTTGCGCGCGGGGGCCTGCATGCGCACGATCGGGGACCGCCCGTTCCTGATCTACGCCTATTTCAGCTCGGGCACGCCTTCGGCCATGGCGCGCACCTTTCAGGCCTATGAGTGCGACTATGCCATGCTCCTTGACATGAACAGCCAGGAGCTGACCTACATGGCGCTCTACCTGCACGAGGGCGACGAGATCGAGGCGCGCCATCTGGTGTCTGCCATGGCCGACGTGGATGTGCGCGGCAGCCGCGGCACGCGCATCCCGCGTTTCGTCAGCGCGCCGGACAACCGCGACTTTTTCTATCTGGTACGGAGGAACTGATGGGATTTGATATGATGGGGTGGGCCCGTTCGCTTGGCCGGACGGCGCTCGGGGCTAGCCTCGCGGCTCTCATGGCGGCAGGTGCGGGAACCGGCATGGGCCATGCACAGTCTCTGGCCGAGCGCAACGAGATCATGTTCCAGCAGATGCAGCAGCTCCGCGGCGTCTCTGGCAGCGAGATGAACCGCATCCGCGCCATCTTCGCGGCCTCGCCGAACGGCTGGATGGGGCAGGGCAACCCGGCCGTCACCCAGCACCCCCTGTCGCCCGAAGAGGCCGCCGCGCGGCTGGGCGGATCGGTCAATCAGATCCGGGAAAGCTACCGCAACCGCCAGTACGAGCGCATCTGCGGCGAGCGTTACATGGTCCCGCTCTATGATCCCGCCACGCAGTCGCCCTCGGACGCCACCGTCTGCGCGGACATGTTCGAATATCCCAACATCCCCATGGTCTACCCCGTGGTCTGGGTCCGCGCCAGCGAGGCCGCGCAGCTCTGCGCGGCCGAGGGCAAGCGGATGGGCGACGCCCATGAATGGGAAGGCGCCTCGGCCGGGCAGCTTCTGCCGCCCGACTACCCGTTCGACCGCGTGCGCGGCATGAGCGGATCGGCCGCCGTCAACACGATCCGGTCGTGGCACAACAACCACTACGCCTCCACCAGCGGGACCTATTCGATCGGGTCGTGGCGCTCGGGCGTCTGCGCCACGGGCAGCTTCAAGAACGCGTCGTGCAATGGCGGAAGCTTCACGGGCTGCGGGTCGAACACCTATCCCGCCGGTTCCTTCCCCGAATGCCGCAGCCCTCTGGGCGTCTACGACATCGACGGCAACGCGGCCGAGCACATGAACCTGCCGCTCTCGGAGGACCAGATGGCCAGCCGGGGCTCCACGTCGCTGGGCGTGACCGAGATGAAGGGGTCGTGGTTCATCTGGGACACGATCCGCGCGCACGAACACTGGTCACGCTGGCGCGCGCCGTTCTGGCACGGCTCCCGGGTGATGTCGGAGGGCAGCCACCGCAACTACCACCTCGGGTTCCGCTGCTTCCGCGATATCTGAAAACACGGTGAAAACAGCAGGACGGCGCGAGGCAACTCGCGCCGTTTCTGTTTCGCGTCAGCCCCTTGCGGCGCGACGTTGATGTTCAGAGGGACGCGAGGCGAACGGTCGCGGAGGACAGAGGTCCGTCGCTGTTGAGAAGCGCCGCATAGACGCTGTCGGTCAGCAGCCCGCGCAGATCGACGGGTCGGCCATCCACATAGGCCGTGCGGCTCACCAGCCGGATGCCGTGGCTGTAATCCGCGTAGTATTCGCCATGCACCGTCGAGAGCGGCTGGATCGGGTCGCCAGTGCCGCGGTGCCAGCCATAGATCGCCACACGCCCGCGATTGGCCGAAAGCCTGTTGGCCAGAACGAGGTCCTTCTTGTGGCCGGCCAGCAGCACCCCGTGGCGCCCGCCCGCCTGCGCCATCTGCGCATCGAGCGTCGCGTCATGGCGCAGGAAATAGTCGGTCGAAGACATCTGCGGGCCCGGCGTCATGGGCCGCGGCGACAGGCGCAGGGCGGCCTGCGCATAGATCGCGTCCACCATCCGCGTCGTCGGCAGCATCATGTCGAACCCGTCCGCGAGTCGCAACGCCGCCGGCAGGCCGAGCGGCACGCGGACGTGATCGGCGTTGGAGCCCACGGCGAGGTAATCGGGTGTCACGCAAATGATGATCTCGGTCTCGCGCCCTCCGACGGCACCGGTAAAGCGCACGGGCTGCAGCGCGCGGACGTGGTCTGGCACGTTGCCCCGCATCGCCTCGGCGACGAGCGCGTCGTCGCGGCCCGAGCCCGAACCGTTGCCGAGTGCCGCGATGAGGGCTGAGGCCGGCGCGGCACTGCCCGGACGGCGCGGGATCGCGCGGGCCAGACGCGCGCTGCAGGGGTTGGTGCCGGCGCGCGGCGGGAAAAGCCGCACACGGTCGGGACCTTCCGACAGGCGGGCGGGCGTCAGGCTCGCCTCGGGCGCCTCGGCGCGGGCGACCTGGATGTTCTCCGCGATGGGCTGCGCCGGGGCGCGGGCCGCCATCATGCGGGCCGCGTTGCCGGGCCGTTCGGGCGGGCGGGGGCTGAGGCTGACCAGAAGCGGGCTGGGCGCCACGGCGGGCGTGGTGTCGAGGGGCGGCAGGGCGGCGAACCTCTCGGGGCGCGCGATCGGCGTGCGCAGCATGGCGGCAATTTCGGGCGGGATGGCGCGCGAAGCCGTCGCCGTTTCGTCCACGGGCAGGGCGGCGGCCAGCGTGGTGCGCGTCTCGGGCGAGAACGGCCCCTGGATCCGGGGCAGACGCGCGAGCAGGGCCTCCCCGCTGCCGCGTTCCGGGGCATTCCGCAGGGTCGGGCGCTGATCTTCGAACCCGAGCGGCAGGGCGACACCGGGGGCGGTTTCGGGCATCGGGTAGCGGCGTTCCACAAGCGGCTCCCGCGCGGGCGCGGCTGCGGTCTGTTCCGTCGCGGAGGGGCTGGCGGTCTTGCCGTGAAGCGCGTCATGGACATTGGCGACGATGACCATGCCGCAGAAGGCCGTCACCACGGAGGAGAGGGCGACCGTCGCGATGACGGCGTCTACGGATTGGATGCGGATTCCGATCATGCCCCTGGAACGCGCCATTTCGGACGCGTTAACTGTCCCTTTCAGATTTATCCGCGTTACGCGCTAAGTGTTAAACCCGCAACAAGTCCTGGCCGGATTTGCCAATTGTGTTGCGGGTTTGGCGGAATCTTGCCTGTCCGTGGCGGGATCACGCGGAGGATTCGCGAAACGTTCACGCTTCGTGCGGATAAGCCTGCCAGAGGTGGGGCTCAGATACTCGTCTTCTTGAACACCGGTTCGGGGATGGCGCGGATGACGGCCATGACGATTCGCCAGATGGGCCGGACGTAGATCACGTTCTTTTCCTGCCGCACCGCCTTGACGACGGCCGCGCCCACCTCTTCGGGCTGCGCGGTCAGGCGTTCGGGCAGGTCGAGCCCCTCGGTCATGGCCGTCGCGACGAAGCCCGGCAGGACAGTGACCACATGAACGCCCGTCTTCGCCAGCCGGTTGCGCAGGCCCGACAGGAAGGCCGTGAAGCCCGCCTTGGCCGCGCCGTAGACGTAGTTCGACGCCCGCCCCCGTTCGCCGGCGACCGACGAGATGCCCACCAGCGTGCCGGACCCGCGCGCCTCCATCGCGTTGGCCAGATGGGCGAAGATCGAGGCCGGCCCCTCGAAATTGGCGCGCATCACCGAGGCCCCGATCGTGGGGGAGGCCGCGTTTTCCTCCTGCGTGCCCATGGCGCCAACGGCGCAGACGGCGATGTCGGGCAACTCTGGCAGGCCCTTCACGAAATCCTCATGGCCCTCGAGGTCGAGCGCGTCGAACTCGTGCAGCGTGACCGTGATCCCGAAGCGGGTGACGAGGTCATCGCGGTCGGGCTCCAGCCGGGTCACGTCGCGGGCGGCCAGTCTTAACGTGCGCCCCTCTGCGGCGAAGCTGCGCGCGATGGCCCGCGCCATGCCGGAGGTGGCGCCGAGGATCAGGACCGACTTGCTCATAATCCAAGCCTTTCGGATTGCAGGGAGGTGAAACGGTCGGCCCAGCCATTGGCGCGGCGCAGATCGCGCAGCGCGGCAAAGCGTGGGTCGCCCGCAAGGAAGGTCTCGGCGCTCAACCTCGCGTCCTTGGCGAGGTAGAAGCGCCCGCCATGGTCGAGCGTGATGCGGTCAAGGCGTTCGATGAGCGCCTGGCTGCGATCGCCGGCGGGAAAATCCAGCGCCAGCGTATAGCCCTCGAAGGGGAAGGAATAGCGCCCCTCGCCCTGTCCGAAGCGCTTGAGCACCGACAGGAAACTGCCCGTTCCCGCCCCGGATATGTCGTGGAGCATCTGCGACAGCGCCGCACGCGCGGTCTCCAGCGGCAGGGCGCACTGGAACTGGTAGAAGCCCGCGCGCCCGTAGATGCGGTTCCAGTCGGCGATGGAATCGAGCGGGTAGAAATAGCGGTCCCAGTCGATGAGCGAGACGCCGGCCTTGCGCCGCCCCATCTCGTAGTAGAGCGCGTTGAAGAGCCGGAGGTTCGCGGCGTTCAGCACGAAGCCCGGCAGGTCAAAGGGCACGCGCAAGGGCAGCCGGCGCGGCGTGTCGAAGGGCGCGCGGCGGCGCCTTGGCGGAAGCTCGGCGGCGCGCGCGTGCCGTCCCAGCATCACGATGCTGCGGCCGAGACGGGGCGGATGGCCGATGCAGTCGATCCAGGCGACCGAATAGGGCGCGTCGAGATTGGCCTCGAAGATGTCGACGGCCGCGTCGATGGTTTCGGCGGGGACCGTCTCCTGCATGATCCACCCGCTTTCGACCGGCCGCAGGCGGATCGCCGCCCGCACGATCACCCCGGTCAGGCCCATGCCGCCGCAGATCGTGTCGAACCGCTCGGGGTCGGCGTGCCGGTCGATGCGCTGCGGCGCGCCCGCGTCCTCCATCACCTCGACCCAGTCGACGCAGGTGCGGAAACTGCCGTCGAGATGATGGTTCTTGCCATGCACATCCGCCGCGATGGCCCCGCCCAGCGTGACGAATTTCGTGCCTGGCGTGACGGCGGGAAACCATCCCCGCGGCAGGAAGGTCGCGATGATGTCGGCCAGGAGCACCCCGGCCTCGGCCACCAGCGTGCCGGTCTCTGTGTCGAAGGAGAGCATACGGTCGAGCCCCGCCATCGAGAGCGTCAGCCCGCGCGATAGCGCCGGGTCACCGTAGGAACGCCCGTTGCCCCGCGCGATCATCGGCCCCTCCGACAGCGCCTCGGCCACATCGCGGTCGCTGCGCGCGGTCTTCACGCTGCACTCCGCCACCGGCGTTCGGCCCCAGCCGGACAGGCGGGTCATGCCGGCCTTCCTGCGTCGTGGAACACGAAGCGCCGGTCCAGCAGGTATTTCGTGGTATATCCCACCATCAGCCCCAACACCGCGCCGGCCTCCCGTGCCAGATCGGTGCCCCAGATCAGCCAGAAGGCGGTCTCGGTCACCCAGAAGATCGCGGTCGTGGCCACACCCATGAGCGAGTAGAGGAAGAACTGCAGCCCCTGCGCACGTGCGCCCCGCGTGGCGTCGTAGAAGATCCAGCGCTTGTCGAGCACGTATTTCACCACGAGGCCCACCAGTGTGCCGGCGGCGAGCGCTGCGGCGAAGCGCACGCCGTCGACCACGTCCGTTCCGAACAGGACGATCCGCTGCGTGGCGAGGTTCGCCATGACCGCCAGCACGGCGAAGGCCACGTATCGAAGGATCAGCGTGCGGCGGGTCACAGGAACACCGCGAGCCCGGTCAGCGCCACGACCATGCCGACTGTCGCCCGGCTGACCGGGTCGCGAATGGCCCAGATCAGCGGGTCGTCATCCATTTTTCCGCGATCGGCCACGAGGACCAGACGGCTGATCCAGAAGATCAGGAGCGCGCAGACCCCCCAGAACATCCGGTGCGCGCCGAAGCGTTCCTGTACCGAAGGCTCATCGATATAAAGCGCCAGAACCAGCACGCCCACATAGCCCGCCGAGATCGCCATCTGGCTCAGGATGCGCCGGTCCTCGACCGTGTAGCCGCGTCGCGTCACGGTCCGGCCGGCCGCGTCTGCATCGGACAGTTCGCCCAGCCGTTTCGCCGCGGCCAGCGCGAAGAAGGTGAACATCGAGAAGGCGAGCAGCCAGACCGACAGGGCCACGCCGATGGCGATGCCGCCTGCCACGATCCGGATCGTGTAGAGGCCGGCAAGGGTGCAGATATCGATGATGGAATGCCGCTTCAGCCGCAGGGAATAGGCCATGGTCAGGACGAAATAGGTCGCCACCACGGCGACGAGTGCCATCGATACCTGAGCCGCGACCGCGAAGCCCAGAAGTAGCAGGACCGGCACCATGCGCGTGCCGGTCGCCACCGAAAGGTCGCCGCACGCGAAGGGCCTGTTGCGCTTGCGCGGGTGCGTTCTGTCATCTGCAAGGTCCAGAAGATCGTTGATGACATAGCCCGCCGAGGCGATGAGGCTGAGCGCGACGAAGGCCGAGAGCGCCCATGTCCATTCCCAGCCGCCATGCGCCGGGTCCGCGATGATCGGCACGAAAACCAGCAGGTTCTTCAGCCATTGGTGCGGGCGCAGCGCGCGCAGCATGCTCAGCGGATCGCCGCCGCGGGCCGGTATATGCTCGGCCGGGCGGCCCATCGCGTCCACCGCGCGCCGGACCGTGCGGTCGGCGCCCACGGTGACGGCCTCGGCGGCCTCGGTCCAGACGGCGAGATCGGCGCGGCTGTCGCCCACATAGACGAAGCCCTGGCGCCCGTATTCGGCCACCAGCAGCGCGGATTTTTCCGCGCCCTTGAGATTTCGGTCCACCGTGGAGCCGTGGACCGCGTCGAACACGCCCAGATGCTCGGCCACCGCCTGCGCCAGGCGGACATCGGTCGCGGTGACGAGCACGACGTAACCGCCCCGTGCGCGCCAGTCCTCGATGCGTGCCAGTACCCGCTCGTCATAGGGCAGGGTGGTCGGGTCGATGATGATGTGGTCGGCCAGCGCGGCCTTCAGCGCAGCACGGCCCCGGTAAAGCGCGAGGATCGCCTCGCCCAGCAGACGGCTGCGCACCGCAAGCGCCGCCCAGAGCGTTTCGTGCAGCATGTCGGAACGCAGAAGCGTGCCGTCGAGATCGACGGCGAGAACGGGAAGATCGGCGCGTATCCCGTCGTCGCCGCCTTCGGCGTCGATATGCTCGGCGGTGGTCATGACATGCTCGGCCCGGGTCGGGGTCTTGTGTAGGATTTTTTGCGCCGTGATGTTGCCCTGCCGGCCGCGGCTTGACCAGCCTTTTCTGTGTCCGGGCAAGGGTGGCCGCGCCTATCGACATGGCCAGCCCGCCTCGCTATCGTCCCGGCCAGTTGCATGATCTCTCAAGGGAATTTGCCGTGTTTCGGATCGGTTATGGGCGGAGCTTCTTGATCGCTACGGTGCTGGGCACGGGCCTTGCGGGCCCGGTTCTGGCGCAGTCACCGGGTGCTGCGCTGAACGAGGCCGCACCCCCGCTCGAGGAGCTTCTCGCCACGGAGGCCGAGGCGCGCGCCGCCGCCCGCGCCGCCTGGGATGCAGCAGAAGCGGCCGATGCGGCCCGCGATGCCGCCGCCGCCGAGCTTGAGCGACGGGAGGCTGAGGCCCGTGCCGCCCGGTCGGCCGCGCAGGACGCCATCGTGGGTCTCTCCGAGGCGATCGGACAGCGACAGGCCGCCGAGACGCGCATGGAGGACGTGGCCAATACGGCCGCGGTTCCCGAAGCCGATGCCGCAGAGGAGGCCGCACGGCAGGCAGAGGCCGAGGCTGAACGGCTTGCGGCGGAGGAAGCCGCACGGCTTGCCGAGGAAGAAGCTGTCCGGGTGGCGGCCGAGGAAGCGGCCCGGATGGCTGCCGCTGAAGAGGCTGCACGTCTTGCCGAGGAAGCGGCGCGGATCGCCGAGGAAGAGGCCGCCCGGATCGCCGCCGAGGAAGCGGAGCGCATGGCCGCCGAGGAGGAATCCGCGCGCCTTGCCGCCGAGGAGGCCGCGCGCATCGCCGAAGCGGAAGCGGCGCGGATCGCGGCCGAGGAGGAAGCGGCCCGGCAGGCAGCCGAGGCCGAAGCCGCGCGGCAGGCCATGGCGGAGGCGGCGCTGGAACGCTGTCTCGCGGTCGCGGGCACGCCTTCAGCCGAGGAACCCATATCGGAGGACGCTCAGCGTGCGCTTTTCCGGGCATTGGCCGAGGCCCGTGGGGACTGCACCGAGGCCGCGCGGGACCTGCCCGAAGCGGGCGCTGCGCTGTTCCATCTCGGCACGATCGCGCAGGCCACCGGCGAGCATCGGCAGGCCGTGCGCTTCTATGAACGTGCAGCCGAGGCCGGGGTCGCGGCCGCCCTGACGCGTCTTGGCGATTACCACAATTTCGGCATTCGCCCGGTCCGCGAGGATGTGCCCCGCGCCGTCGAGCTCTACGAGGAGGCCGTGGCGGAGGGCGATCCGGCTGCGGCGGCGACACTGGCGATGATGCACCGGCTGGGCCGGGGCGTGCCGCGCGACCCCGAACGCATGATGGGCCTGATGCAGCAGGGCGCGGAGGCCGACTATCACTTTGCCCAGTACCGGCTGGCGCAGACCTACCTCACGGGCGAAGGCGTGCCGGATGATGCGCAGGCCGCCCTTGGCCTTCCCGATCCGGTCGCGGCCATTCCGCATCTCGCGGGCGCGGCGCGCGCCGGCAATGACGAGGCCGCGCGCGATCTGGCGCAGCTTTACGCCACCGGCGCGCCGGGGCTGAACCCGAACCCCGCGCGCCGTTTCCGCTGGACCGAGTTCCTTGCGGAAAAGGGCGATGCGTCGGCGATGGCCTTGCGCGCCTTCCTGATCGAACAGGGCATCGGCACGGACCGCGACCCGGAACGGGCGGCCGCGCAATACGTGCGTGCGCTGGAAACCGGCGACGTCGAGCCCGAGACCATGCGCGGGACGGTGAACGGCGTCGTGCCGCCCTGGGACACCGAAACTGCGCTCGCCTTCCAGCGCATTTTGCAGGAACGCGGGCTGTATCGTGGCGCACTAGACGCCATGGTCGGGCCCGGCACGCTGGGCGCGGCGCGGGCGCTTGCGCAGCAGTAGCTAGCCCTCGCCGCGATCCATGGCGTGATATTCGGGGTTGGGCATCATGTCCGACGCGATGGCGAAGCGGTTTGACATGTTGAAGAACCCGATGACGTCGGCGAGGTCGAAGATCTCGCCCTCGTCCAGCCCCGCCGCGCGCAACGCCTCGCGGTCGGCCTCTACGATCTCGGCCGGGGCGGTGGTCAGCTTCCACGCGAAGTCGAGCATCGCGCGCTGGCGCGGGGACAGGTCCGCCACGCGGTGGTTCATCACCAGCATCTCGCCCAACTGCGGATCGCCCGAGAGCCGCCGCACCGCCTGTCCATGGGCGACGAGACAGTAGAAGCACCGGTTCGCCGAGGACACGACCACGGCCACCATCTCGCGCTCCAGTTTGGACAGACCCGAAGGTGCCAGCATCAGCGTGTTGTAATACTGAGAAAAGGCCCGAAGTTTTTCGGTGTTGCGCGAAAAGGTCCTCAGGACATTCGGCACGAGCCCCAGTTTCTCGAGGCAGATCTCGAAATAGCGCTGCGTCTCCTCGTCAAGCTCCGCGAATTCCGGAAGCTCGTAGATCGAGATATGGTCTGGTTGCGGCATGCTGGTCTCTCCCCGTCCGTTTCGCGCAGCGTGGCGGTCAACGCGCGCCTGTGCAAGCGGTGCGCGGTGCGCGCCTCACGCCTCGGCCGCGCCGCTGCGGACATGGCGCAGACGGTAGCCGCGCGGCGTGCTGCCGTACTGGTGGCGAAACAGCCGGTGGAAATAGCTGAGGTTCTCGAAGCCGCAGTCGCGGGCGATCCCCGCGATGTCGCGGTGCGTGCCCGCCAACAGCATCGCGGCGTGCTGGATGCGGATGCGGTTGACGTATTGCGTGGGACTGAGGCCGAGATGCCGGCGCGTCTGGCGGCAGACATGTTCCTGGCTCCGCCCGGCAACGGCGAGGAACCCCTCCGCGCCCTGCCGGAACACGCGCGGCTCGCGGGCGGCGCGGCAGGCGCGGATCAGCCATGCGGGGGCACGATCCTCGACGATGGCGCCCGTGTCCAGCACATGGGTCATGACCGACAGCAGGAAATGCTCGATCCGCGTCAGGCTGCGGTGCGCAGTGTCGAGCGTGAGCATCGCGTTGATGGCCCGCTCGCGCTGCGGCCCCTCGAGGTGGAGCGTCATCGGCAATGCGCGGTCGGACCAGAAGAAACGCCCGCCCAGGTCCCGCCCGTAGCGCCCTACGAGATGTGCGGCGGTGTCGGCGCGGAACATCACGTTTAGGATGCGCGCCATCGACCCCGGCACCGATTGCAGCGCGTGACGGTCCGAGGGTCTCAGGAACACCAGCGTTCCCGCCTCCAGCCGTTCCTCGAGCCCGTTGATCCAGTGATGCACCGCACCCTGCTCGACCATCAGGAGTTCGAAGAAATCATGGCTGTGTTCGATGAGCGGCGGGTCGAGCGGGATATCCTTGCGGATGAAATGATAGGCCTCGTCCGGCAAGATATAGGTGTCAATCCTGAATATCTTTTGCGGCAATCGCACTGGTTTCGGCCCTTTCGCAGGCGCAGCATACGAATGCAAAAGATCAATAATGTACATGTTTTTGTCAAGGCCGGGTCTCTGCCGTCGCGATTTCAGGGGCTAGTCTGTTCAAATCGGAGGAACAGGACATGACCGTTCAGGATATCGACCTCGGGTTCCGGCCCGCGCCCGAACGTGACGGAAAGCGGCTGCGCGCCGATCAGATCGCCCATTACAACGAGAGGGGTTTCGTGCAGCCCTTCGACGTGTTCGGGGCGCGGGAGATCGCCCGCATCCGCGCCTATTTCGACCGGCTGATGGCCGATCTGGGCGAGGCGGGCGACTACGGGATCAACTGCTATCAGGCGCGCATGGCAGGGATCTGGGACATTGCGACCGACCCGCGCATCCTCGACCATGTAGAGGATATCGTCGGCCCCGACATCGTGTGCTGGGCCAGTGCGATCCTGTCGAAGAAACCTGGCGACGCGCGCGAGGTGCCGTGGCATCAGGATGCGAGTTTCTGGAAGCTCACCCCCGCGCGGACGGTGACCGTCTGGCTCGCCATCGACGACGCGGACGCGGAAAACGCGGCCATGCGCTTCATCGCCGGCACCCATGACAAGGGCGCGATCGCGACCTCGGCGATGGGCGAGGCGTCGGTCTTTCACAAGGGGATCGCCGACGCCGAACGCTACGGAGCGCCCTTCGTCAACGCATTGAAAGGCGGGCAGATGTCTCTGCACGCCGACATGCTGGTCCATGGCTCTGCGCCGAACCGCTCGGCCCGCCGCCGCTGCGGTCTGACACTGCGCTATTGTTCACCCGAGGTGCGCATCACCGACCCCGACTGGGCGCGCGGGGTGGAGGCGATCATCGCGCGCGGCGTGGACCCCTCGGGGCACTGGCGCCACCATCCACGGCCCGACAATGACGACATCCTGGCGACACGCTCGCCACATGTCGTCGGCAACAACTGACGTCGCGGCGAGGAGGGACGCGGATGCAGATCACATGGCTGGGCCACGCGGCGTTCAAGCTGACCGACAGCGCGGGGCGGTCGGTCATCACCGATCCCTATACGCCCGAGGGCGTGGGCTATGCCCCCATCCGGGAAACGGCGGACCTTGTCATCATCTCGTCCGATGACGACGACGCCCATTGCCGCGCCGACCTGATCCCGGGCGCGCCCGAGGTTGTCAACGCGCTGAAGCTTGCCCAGTCGGGCGGTGAGGCGCAGGCACAGGGTTTCACCATCCGCGCCATCGAGGCCGCGGAATGGGACCATCACCCGGACCACGCCGTGCCCGGCCAGAACGGCATGTACCGCTGGGAGATGGACGGCCTGTCGGTCGCGCATATGGGGGATGTGGGCAATCCGCTGACTGATGCGCAGATCGCGTTCTTCGAGGATGTCGACATCCTGCTGGCGCTGGCCGGGGGCTACCTGACCATCGAGCTGCCGGACCTGATGAAGATGATCCACCGGGTGCGGCCGAAACTGGTCATCCCGATGCATTTCCGCACGCTGACCTACAAGCCCCGCAACACGATGTGGATCGAGAGTTTCCTGTCCCATTTCAAGGACGAGGACATCGATTTCGCCTCGCACCACACGGTGTCGCTGGCACGCGACGACATCCCCACCGAGGGGCCGCGCGTACTGGTGCTGGACTACGTGAGATGACCTTCTCCCCCCGCTTCGGGAGGGGCGAGGGCAATGGCAGGCCACGGCAACCCGTGGCCGGTGACAACGACCGAACAGACATCCAGGGAGGACTATCCAAAATGACACGCATCACACAGGCGCTGATGACCACCGCGGCGGTGACGCTTGCCCTGACCGGGGCCGCAGCCGCGCAGGACGTGCCGCGCGAGGATACGGTGATCTTCGATCTCGACCGCACCATCCGCGATCCCGAGAATTTCAACTGGATGACCGACGGCACCGGCATCCGGCGCATGCATGGCGCGCATCAGACCATGTGGGAGCCGCTGTTCATCCTGAACTACGGCACCGGTGAACTGGACCCGTGGCTTGCAACGGGCTTTGCGGCCAACGCGGACTCCACCGAGTTCACCATCACCCTGCGCGAGGGCGTGACCTGGTCCGATGGCGAGGCCTTCGATGCCGATGACGTGGTCTTCACCACCCAGATGGCCATGGACAACGAGGAGCTGACCGCCCGTGAGGTCGCCACGATCCGTGGCCAGGTCGCAAGCGTCGAGAAGATCGACGACCTGACGGTCCGCTTCACCCTGAACGCGCCCAACCCGCGCTTCATGGTCGAGAATTTCGGCGTGCGGATCTTCGGCTCTTTCCTGATCATGCCAGAACACATCTGGTCGTCCGCGGAGAACCCGGCGACCTTCACATTCGACCCGCCCATCGGCACGGGGCCCTACGCATTCACCTCGGCCGCGTCAAACCGCGCCATCTGGGACCGCCGCGACAGCTGGTGGGGCGCCGAGACGGGCTTCATGGACATGCCCGAGCCGCTGCGTGTCGTGTTCCTTGAATCGGGTGGCGAAGAAAGCCGGGCGCAGCTTCTGGCCAACAACCAGATGGATGCGGGCCAGAACCTCTCCGTCGGCACGTTCGAGGCGATCCGGGCCCAGAACCCCAACACGATGGCGTGGTATTCGGACTACCCCTATGCCGTCGCCGACCCCTGCGCGCGGCAGCTCGAGATCAACACGACCATCGCGCCGTGGGACAATGCCAACATGCGCCGGGCGGTGGCCCATATCATCGATCGGGCGCAGATCGTGAACATCGCCGCCGAAGGCGCCACCACGCCCTCGCGCACGATGTTCCCGGAATATGGCTCCATGGCGCCCTTCGTCGACGCGGTGGTCGAGGCGGGCCACGGCCTGCCGGCCACGGCGGACGTCGAGGCCGGTCAGGCGCTGCTGGAGGCCGAGGGCTGGATGCGCGACGGCGACTACTACACCAAGGACGGCGAGACGCTGGCGGTCGAGATCCACGTGAACTCCGCGTCCACCGAATACACGCGCACCATCGACATGGTGGTGGAACAGCTTCAGCGCGCAGGGATCGACGCGCGGTCGGTGCCGGTCGAGAACTCCGTCTTCTGGGGCGAGGTCCTGCCCTTCGGCGGCTACGAGATGACCTATTCGTGGCTCAGCTGCGGGTCGGTGAACGAACCCTGGGCGTCGATGGGCCGCTACACGGTCGCCGACGTTGTGCCGGTGGGCGAACGCTCGCCCGGGTTCAACAACACCGCGCGCTGGGACACGGCGGCGGCGGAGGCCTATTCGGCCATCGTGAACGAGATGTCCTCGATGCCGCTGGGCGACCCGATGATCCCTCAGATGGTCGCCGAGGCTTACCAGTATCTCGACGCGGAGATGCCTTTCATTCCGCTCGTGCAGGCTTTCAAGCTGCATCCCTTCAACACGACCTACTGGGAGGGCTGGCCGTCGAACGACAACTACTACAACCACCCCTTCTTTCACTGGAATTCGAGGCACCAGATCATCCATAACCTCGAGCGCGCCGAGTAAGGGGGCGGAAAACGGTAGTTTTTCCTGACGGTTTTCGTGCGAAAATCGAACCCGCCGGGCCGCGATCGGTCGGCCCGGCGGGCGCATTCAAACCAGCGGCCAGGGGAGGGCAGCTGATGGCGCGCATACCCGCATCCTACATGATCAACCGGCTCTTGACGCTGTTCCTGACGGTGTTCATCGCCGCGACGCTGATCTGGATCATCCCCCGGCTCAGCCCCATCGACCCGGTCGACGTCATGCTGGGCCGGATGGCCGCGGGCGGAGGCTCCATCGAGAATTCCGGCGCGATCCTGACGCAGCTGCGCGAGAGCTTCGGGCTCGATCAGCCGCTCGTCGTGCAGTATTTCCTTTATATCAAGAACACCCTCACCCTCGATTTCGGGCTGTCGACCGCGTCCTTCCCGACGCCGGTGGCACAGCTCATCGGGCAGGCGCTGCCCTGGACACTGGGGCTGATGCTGATCTCCCTCATCATCACCTTCATCATCGGCAATCTTCTGGGTGCGCTGATGGTATGGGAGAACACGCCGCGCCTCTGGAAGGTCGCGATCCCCTCGGCCATGGTGATGACCGCGATCCCGCCGCTCCTGTCGGGGCTTCTGCTGATGTATGTCTTTTCCAGCCAGCTGGGGTGGTTCCCCCTGACGGGCGCCTACGGGCTGAACGTGGAACCGGGATGGGACGCAGGCTTCGCAGGCTCGGTGCTCTATCACGGGTTCCTGCCGGCCATGTCCATCGTGCTGGTGACCTTCGGCTTCTGGGCGCTGGGCATGCGGGGCCTGATGATCACCGTTCAGGGCGAGGATTATTCCGTCCTCGCCAAGGCCAAGGGGCTGAGGCCGCGCTACATCCTTTACCGCTACATGATCCGCAACGCGATCCTGCCGCAGGTCACGGCGTTTGCGCTGCAGATCGGCGGGCTTGTCGCGGGGCAGGTGCTGGTGGAGCGCATCTTCGCCTATCCGGGCATGGGCAAGCTGCTGTACGACGCGATCCTCGACCAGGATTTCCCGGTCATCCAGGGGGTGAGCTTCGTCATCATCCTGATGACCGCCATCGCCGTCTTTCTCGTCGATCTTGTCTATCCGCTGATCGATCCGCGCATCCGCCACGGGAGGGATTGAGCCATGGGCGTACAGGGCACGACGGATCGCGCAATACCCGGCGCCGCGCGCGGGCCGGGCGCGGCGCCCCCGGAGCTGACGGCGCGGCAGGTCCGGCGCATGAAACGTTTCGACAACCCGTGGCGGAACCCCAAGCTGATCTGGGGCGCGGGGCTGCTTCTGTCGATCGTGGCGCTGGGTATCCTTGGGCGCCTCTTCTGGGATACCGACCTCGTCTTTACCGGATCGGGAATGCCCCGTCAGGCGCCGGTGGGCGTGGAGAACATCCGCGGCCAGATCGGGTCATGGGCCCATCCGCTGGGCACGGACGTGTCGGGCAAGGACCTGCTTGCGCTGCTGATCGTGGGCGCGCCCAACTCGCTTTACGTCGGCGTTCTGGCATCGCTCATCGGAATGTCCACGGGCATCTTTCTTGGCTTTACGGCCGGCTTCGTGGGCGGGCGCACCGACGACGTGATCCGCGTCTTGTCGGACGTGATGATCACCATTCCGCCCTTGCTGATCCTCGTGGTGTTCCAGGCGGCCTATGGCGATATCAGCCTGACGCTCATGGCGCTGTTGATCGCGGCCTTCGTCTGGCAATCGCCCACGCGGCTGATCCGGGCGCAGGTCCTGTCCATGCGGGAGGCCGGTTATGTGCAGATGGCGCGGCTTTCGGGGGCCTCCACAGGCCACATCATGTTCCGCGAGATGCTACCCAATCTCGTGCCGTATCTCTTCGGCTCCTTCATCGCGAACGTGACGACGTCCATCGTGACGGCGGTGGGGCTCGAGGTGCTGGGCCTCGGGCCGCAGCGCATCCCGACGCTGGGTCGGGTGATCTACGACGCGATCAACTCCGGCGCGCTGATCCAGAACCTCTGGTGGTGGTGGGGCATCCCCACTCTGCTGCTGGCGGTCATGTTCATCGGGCTTCTGCTGATCAATCTCGGGCTCGACGAAGTGTCGAACCCGAGGCTGCGGAGGTTGTGAGATGACCGTCCTCGACATCCGGAACATCTCCATCGACTTCCCGACGTCCAAGGGCGTGGTTCACGCCGTCTCCGACGTCTCGCTTTCGGTGCCGCAGGGCCGGCGCATCGGCTTCATCGGCGAAAGCGGCTCGGGCAAGACGACGACCGCGCTTGCGGCGATGCGCATGCTGGCCGCGCCGGGCTTTGTCTCGGAGGGCGAGATCCACCTCAACGCGCTGGGCGACACCGACATCCTCGCGCTCTCGGAGGAGGAGATGCGCCGCGTCCGCCTGCGCAAGATCAGCTACATCCCGCAAGGCGCGATGAACTCGCTCAACCCGGTGATGCGGGTCGAGACCCAGATCTGGGACGGCATCCTCGCCCATGAGGCGGGCGTGACGCAGGCCGAGCTTCAGCGCCGGTCCGATGCCGTGCTGGAGGGCGTGGGACTGGACCCGAAGATCGTCGGCCGGCTCTATCCGCACGAACTGTCGGGCGGCATGAAGCAGCGGGTCTGCATCGCCATCGGCGTGTGCCTGCAACCCGACCTGATCATCGCAGATGAACCGACCTCGGCGCTCGACGTGATCACACAGCGCCACGTGATGCAGACGCTCCGCGAGGTGCAGGCGCGCATCGGCGCTGGTCTGATCCTGATCGGGCATGACATGGGGTTGATGGCGCAATCGGTCGACGACCTCGCGGTTCTGAGGCTGGGCGAACTGGTGGAGTTCGGGCCGGTCCGGCAGATCCTCGAAAACCCGCAGCACCCCTACACGAAGGAGCTGATTTCCTCCGTTCCGCTGGTGGGCGGCGAAAGCTTTCTCGATCCCACGCCGGCCGAGGTGCCGAAGGGCTTCACCACGCAGGACGGCACGCCGCTTCTGGAGCTGAAGGGCGTGGGCAAGACATATGGCGCGGTCACGGCGCTCCATCCGATGAGCTTCACGCTCGACGGGGCGGTGCCCAAGATCATCTCGATCGTCGGACAGTCGGGATCGGGCAAGTCCACCATGGGCAGCCTCATGCTGGGCTTCAGCCCGCCCTCGACCGGCGAGGTCCTGTTCAAGGGGCAGGACATCAACCGCATCGGCAAGGCGGATCAGCTGACCTTCCGCAAGCAGGTGCAGGCAGTGTTCCAGGACCCCTACGCCTGTTTCAACCCGTTCTACCGGGTCGATCACGCACTGAAATTCCCGTTCAAACGCTTCGGCCTCGCCCAAAGCGAGGATCACGTGCAGGAGGCCATGGAGGAGGCTTGCCGCGCGGTCGGGCTTGACCCGGCGCTGGTGCTGAGCCGCTATCCCCACCAGCTCTCGGGCGGTCAGCGTCAGCGCCTGATCGTGGCGCGCGCGCTCATGCTCAGCCCGAACCTGCTGATCGCGGACGAGCCGGTGTCGATGGTCGATGCCTCGCTCAGGTCCTCGATCCTGAAGAACATCCACGACCTGAAGGACCGGCACGGCATCTCGATCGTCTACATCACCCATGATCTCGCCACGGCCTACCATGTCAGCGATTACGTGATGGTCCTCTACAAGGGCCATGTGGTGGAGGCAGGCCCGCCCAAGGACGTGATCGGCGACCCGCAGCATACCTATACGCGGCTTCTGATCGACTCGATCCCGTGGCCTGAGGTGGGCCGTGACTGGGGCTCGGCGGACGATGCGCGCGCGGCGCTTGAGGAGCTTGGGCGCATCGGTGGAACGCCCCAGACCGTCTATCGCGGGGACATCCCCGGTTTCACCTTGCGGCAGGGCTGACCCATGAGCCACCGATTGCGCCTGACAGCCGAGAAGGTGGCGCAACGCCTGCGCCTGATCTCGGGGCAGGTGGCCCGCGCCCGCGTGCCCATGGAGCGTTTCCGGATGGAGGTTCTGCCCGACGCCACGGTAACGCCGGACCTGTCGGTCCGGGCCTGCGACGCGCCGGGCCCGGTGCTGGATTGGGACAGCTACTGGGGCGAGCAGAACCTGCATTTCGTGCTGCGTTCGCGCTTCACCGTGCCGCGCGGCTGGCGCAATCCGGCGCTGCACCTGCCGCTGGGCACGGCGGGCGATATCTTTACCCATCCCGAGGCTTTGCTTCATATCGACGGCTCACCTCTGGCCTCGGCCGACCGCTATCACCACACCATCGATCTGGACCCCGCGCTTGCGGACGGTCAGCCCCACGACCTGCTGCTGCACGGCTGGACCGGCCTGACCGACTGGCCGCCCGATCCCGGCGACCGCTCGCGGCTTTTCATGCGCGAATGCGCGGTGATCGATATCGACCGGGCGCTGCAGGGGTTCCTCACGCTGGCGGGCACGGCGCTGGAACTGTCGGCCGAGCTGCACGACGACCGCCCCGAGAAACACGGGCTGCTCTCGGCGCTCGACGCGGCGTTCCTCGCGCTCGACACTCGCGATCCGATGGGCGAGGCCTTCCGCACCAGCGTGACCGAGGCCACGGCGCGCCTGACCGAGGCGCTGGGCCGCGCGGGCCCGCCGCTCGACATCAGACTGCACGCGGTGGGGCATGCCCATATGGACGTGGCCTATCTCTGGCCCGTGGCACAGATCCGGCAAAAGAATGCGCGCACCTATTCCAACGTGCTGCGCCTCATGGACCGGCACCCGGAGTTCCGGTTTTCCCATTCCCAGCCGCAGCTCTACGCCTTCACCGAGGAGGATTACCCCGAAATCTTCGAGGGCATCCGCGCCCGTGTGGCGCAGGGGCGCTGGGAAATCCTCGGCGGCATGTGGGTGGAACCCGACGCCAACATGCCGGGGCCCGAGGCGCTTGTGCGTCAGATCCAGCTGGCCCGTGACTATTGCGACAGCCGCTTCGGGGAGGGGGCCGAGACGCCTTGCCTGTGGCTGCCCGACACGTTCGGCTTTCCCGGCTGCCTGCCGCAGCTGATGAAACAGGCGGGCCTCAAGTGGTTCGTCACCAACAAGGTGAACTGGAACCAGTACAACCAGATGCCCGCCTCCACGACATGGTGGGAAGGGATCGACGGCTCCCGCGTGCTGGCGCAGTTCCTGACCACCCCGCGCGATGTCCAGCACCTGCCGTTTCCGACCAACTACAAGTCCGACCTGACGGCGGAGGAGGTGCTTGGCACGTGGACGCGCAACACCGTGAAGGACCGGGTCCACGAGCTTCTGATCTGCTACGGCTATGGCGACGGCGGTGGCGGGCCGACCGACGAGCTGATCCGCAAGGCCGGTGCCTATCGCGCCATGCCCGGCGCGCCGCAAGTGGTGCCTTCGACCGTGCGCGCCTATTTCGAAGCGCTGGAGCAAAAGGCGCAGGGCCTGCCCGTCTGGCAGGGGGAGTTCTACCTCGAAGGCCATCGCGGCGTCCTAACCAGCCAGGGCTGGATCAAGCGCGCCAACCGCAAGGCCGAGGTCCTGCTCCATGACGCGGAGCTGGCGCAGGCACTCGCGGCGCTGAGGGGCAGATCGGCCGAGACGCTGACCGAGGCATGGCGGCTTTTGTGCCTGAACCAGTTCCATGACATCCTGACCGGCACCTCGATCGGTGAGGTCTTCGAGGGCGCGCGCAAGGATTTCGCGCGGATCGGTGATATCGCGGGCGCGGCGCTGCAGGCCGCGGGTGGGGCGCTCCTGCCCGAGGGGGCGGCGTGGCTGGTGCTCGACGGCGCGCAGCTGCCCGGTGTGCGTTACGTCACCCTGCCCGCCGGGACCATGCCCCTACGCGACCACGGCGGTGCCGAAGCCCTGCCGGCGCAGGTGGTCGCGGACGGTATTCTCGTCGAACTGCCCGAGGCCGCGCCGCTGTCGGCCCGCGCGCTCGAGCCCGCCGCGTCATGGGCCGGAGCGGACGCGGGTGTCAGCGCCGCGCCCACGGTCAATGGCGGCGCCGTGCTGGAAAACGAGGCGCTGCGCGTGGTGATCGGTCCCCATGGCATGCTGACATCGATCCACGACAAGGGCGCGGGCCGCGAGGTGCTGAAGCCCGGTCAGGTGGGCAACAAGCTGGAACTGTTCGAGGATCGCCCGGTCAGTTGGGACGCCTGGGATATCGACATCTTCTTCGAGGATCGCGGCGAGGTCGTGGGCGGCCTCACGCGGATGGAGATCGTCGAGACCGGGCCCCTGCGTGCCGTGGTCGAGATCGACCGCGCCTTTCGCCGAAGCCGGCTGACGCAGCGGGTCGTCCTGCACCGGGCCTCTTGCCGTGTCGATTTCGCGACGGAGGTCGACTGGCACGAACAGCACCTGCTGCTCAAGGCCGCCTTCCCGGTGGATATCCGCGCCGCCCGCGCCGATTTCGACATCCAGTGGGGGCAGATCGACCGCCCGACCCACCGCAACACCAGCTGGGACGCGGCGCAATTCGAGGTGCCGGCGCAGAAATGGGCCGATCTCAGCGAGGGGGATTACGGTGTCGCGCTGCTGAACGACTGCAAATACGGCTATGACGTGCGCGGCGACGTGCTGCGCCTGTCGCTGATCAAGTCGGCGACGATGCCCGACAGCGGCGCCGATCAGGGGCATCACCTTTTCACCTATGCGCTCCTGCCGCATGAGGGCGACACCCGCGTCACGGTGCGGGCGGAGGCGGCGGCGCTGAACGTGCCGCCGCGACTGATCGCGCGAGGGCCAGAGACGGGAAGCGCCGCGCGGCTCGGGCCGGTCGCCCGGTGCCTGAGCCAGCGCGCGGTGATTGAGACGGTCAAGCCGGCGCAGGACGGGCGCGGCGTGATCGTGCGGCTTTACGAGGCGCACAACACGCGCGGCGCGGTCGAGATCGAGCTGGCACGCGATATCGTGACGGTGGAGCGGGCGGGTCTGCTGGAGAACGGGGGCACGCCCCTGCCGGTCGAAGACGGGCGTCTGCGGCTGGACCTGACGCCTTACGAGATTGTGACGCTCAGGCTGATCGGCGCGGGGCAGGGCGCAGTATTTTAAGAAAAACCTGGCCCGTTTTCCGTTGGAAAAGGCCCCCCGACGTCACTGCGCCGCGCGCAGGGCCGGATCGGGGTCCGCACCTGTCAGTGCGCGCCAAGCGTCGTACTGGCTTAGGAACACCTTGCCCGTCAACTCGTCGAGGAAATGTGACCTTTTCAGTCGGTCCGTGACCGGGCCCTTCACCTCGGACATGTGAAGCTGCACGCCCATGCTGCGCAGCCGCTCGTTCACCGCCTCGAGGCTTTCGAGCGCGGACATGTCGATCTCGTTGACGGCCGAGCACATCAGCACGACGTGTTTCACCGGGCTGTCCTCGGTCACGCGATCCTGCACGAGGTCCTCGAGGAAGCGGGCGTTGGCGAAATAGAGCGACTCGTCGATCCTGAGGGTCACGACCTGGGGGTCCGTCTCGACCTCGTGGCGCAGGATGTTGCGGAAATGCTGGGTGCCGGGGACAAGGCCCACCTCGGCCACATGGGGCTTGGACGTCTTGTAGAGGTGCAGGCCGATCGACAGGATCACGCCCGCCGACACGCCCGCCTCGACGCCGAGGCCCAGCGTCAGCAGGATCGTCGCGGCGACGGCTACGAAATCGGCCTTGGCGTAGGTCCATGTCTTGGTCAGGATCGAGAAATCCACGAGGCTGAGGACCGCCACGATGATCGTGGCCGCCAGCGTCGCCTTGGGCAGGAAGAAGATCAGTGGTGTCAGCGCCAGCGCGGCAATGGCAAGCCCCACGGCGGTGAAGGCGCCGGCCGCCGGCGTCTCGGCGCCCGCGTCGAAATTCACCACCGACCGCGCGAAGCCGCCCGTCACCGGGTAGCCGCCGGTGAAGCCCGCGCCGATATTGGCCGCGCCGAGGCCGATGAGTTCCTGGTCCGGGTCGATCCGCTGGCGTTTCTTGGCCGCGAGCGTCTGCGCGACCGAGATGGATTCGACAAAGCCGATGACCGAGATGAGCAGCGCGGGAATGAACAGCGCCGAGATCAAGTCGAGCGACAGGCCCGGCATAGTGAAGGGGGGCAGGGCTTGCGGTACCTCGCCCACGATTGCCACGCCGCGATCCGCGAGGTCGAGGCCCCAGACGGCGAGCGTCGTGACGACGACGGCACCCACGGGGCCCGCCTTCTGGGCGATGTCGGCTGCCCTCGGTTTCATGCCCCGCCCGATCAGGAAGGGCTTCAGCCCCTTGCGGACCCAGAACAGGAATCCCGTCGCGGTCACGCCGATCACCAGCGTGATCGGATTGACGTCCGACATATGCGCGTTCAGCGTGTAGAGGATCTGGGGCAGGGAATGGCCGTGGGCCTCGATGCCGAGGATATGCTTGAACTGGCTGACGGCGATCAGGACACCCGATGCGGTGATGAAGCCCGCGATCACCGGGTGGCTCAGGAAATTCGCGAGAAAGCCCAGCTTCAGAAGCCCCATGGCGAGCAGGATGCCCCCCGAGAGTACCGCGAGCGTCAGCGCCGCGACGGCATAGCCCGCCGTTCCCTGTTCGGCCACCTGGCCCACCGCCGCCGCCGTCATCAGCGAGACCACGGCTACGGGACCCACCGCAAGCGCGCGCGAGGTGCCGAAGATCGCATAAAGAATGATCGGCAGGATCGAGGCGTAAAGTCCGGCCTCGGGCGGCAGGCCCGCAAGCAGCGCATAGGCCAGCGATTGCGGGATCAGCATGATCGTGACGATCACGGCCGCGATCATGTCGTTCTGGAACGCATCGCGGTTGTAGTCGCGGCCCCAGTCGAGCACGGGAATGTAGGAGCGCAGCCTGTCTGTTAGTGCGGACATGTCGGATCGTCTTCGATTGGTGCCGGCCGGAGGGCTGGCGGAAAAAGGGGGCGCGCTCCCGCGGGGAAGTCGGCCATGCGGGCCGCGCCATGTGGGCCGGAACAGGTGGTTCCGGCCGGGTCGGGGTCAGGCCCGGATCAGCTTGTCTTCAGCCCGGGTCCGCCGGGGCGGGCGCCGGTGCCCGCGTGGCGAGCCGCGGGATGAGTCCGCTTGCGTCATATCCCGCGGCCTGTGTGGCGGCGAGGATATCGGTCAGGGGCTTGGCCTCGGCCACGGCAAGCGCCCAGAGCATCGCCGAACGCGTACCGCTGCGGCAATAGGCGAGGACGGGGGCGGGAAGGTCCCCGAGCATCTGGCGGAAGACGGCGGCGTCCGTGTCGTCGAGCTGTCCGGGGAAGATCGGCAGATAGCGCGTCTCGATCCCCTTCGCCTCGGCTGCCGCGGCGATCTCGGAGAAGGCGGGCTGGTCGCCGGCCTCGCCGTCGGGACGATTGCAGATCACCGACCGGAAGCCCTGATCTGCCAGGGTTTCGATATCCTCGGCCGTGATCTGCGGACTGACCGACAGGTCAGCCGATAGTCTGCGGGCGTCCATGGCGGAGCCTCCTTGTATCTTGCCGTCGAAAGGGCCGGGGTGCGGGGCAGACGTGCCGCCCCGCACCGTCCGGGATCACAGTGCGTTGACCGGGACCTTGAGCATCGGGCGCCCGTCCTTGTCGGTCGGCACCTCGCCCGCGCGCATGTTCACCTGCAGCGAGGGGATGATCAGCTTGGGCATGTCGAGCTGCGCATCGCGTTCGGTCCGGAACTTGACAAAGTCCTCCTTGGACTTGCCGCCGCCGACATGGATGTTGAACTCCTTCTCCTCGGCCACGGTGGTCTCCCACTTGATGTCGCGGCCGTTGGGTCCGTAGTCGTGGCACATGAAGAGCCGCGTGTCGTCGGGCAGGTCGAGCACCTTCTGGATCGAGTCGTAGAGCGTGCCCGCGTCCCCGCCCGGGAAGTCGGCGCGTGCCGATCCGCCGTCGGGCATGAAGAGGGTGTCGCCCACGAAGGCCGCGTCGCCCATGACATGTGTCATGCAGGCGGGCGTGTGGCCCGGCGTGAAGATCGCGAAGGCGCGCATGCCGCCGATCTCGTAGGTGTCGCCGTGCTTGAACAGCGCGTCGAACTGGCTGCCGTCACGCTGGAACTCGGTGCCTTCGTTGAAGATCTTGCCGAAGGTGTCCTGCACGGTGATGATGTTCTCGCCGATGCCGATCTTGCCGCCCAGCTTTTCCTGGATGTAGGGCGCGCCCGACAGGTGGTCGGCATGGACGTGGGTCTCGATCAGCCATTCGACCTTGAGGCCCTTCTCCTTCACGTACTCGATGATCTTGTCGGCGCTCTCGTAGCTGATGCGGCCGGCGGCATAATCGATGTCCATGACGCTGTCCACGATGGCGCAGCTGTCGGAATTGGGGTCCTTCACGACATAGGAGATCGTGTTGGTCGCGGGGTCGAAGAAGGGCTCGACCTCGGGGTGGATGTTCATGTTCACTGGATAGCTGTTCATGTCTCTCTCCTGGCGAATGGTTCAGGGCGAATGGTTCAGGTCGTGACCTTGGGGCCGGGGCGCGACAGCGATTGCAGGTACCGGGCGCCGAAGATGCCGGCGAGCATGGCGGCCACGAAGATGAAGACCTCCGGCTTGCCGGTGCCCAGTGCGGGCAGGGCGCCGCCGGGGCAGAAGCCCGAAATGCCCCAGCCGACGCCGAAGACGGCAGAGCCACCAAGCAGGCGGGCATCGAGGTTGCGCGCCGTGGGCAGGTTGAAGCGGCCTTCCCAGATCGGGCGGGCGCGACCGAACACGAGCCGGTAGCCGATGGCGGTGACGATGAGCGCACCGCCCATCACGAAGGCAAGCGAGGGGTCCCAGCTGCCCGCGACGTCGAAGAAGTTGATGACCTTGGCCGGGTTGGCCATGCCCGAAAGCACGATGCCGGTGCCGAAGATCACGCCGATCAGGTAAATCACGATGAAACGCATGGGATCAGCCTCCGATCACGTGGCGGACGACGTAGACGGTCACCGCGGTGGTTGCCATGAAGGTCAGCGTGGCGGCGATCGACCGCGGCGAAAGCCGTGCCATGCCGCAGACACCGTGACCCGAGGTGCAGCCCGAGCCGTAGGTGACGCCGACGCCGACGATGAGGCCGCCGAGGATCAGCATGGGCGTCGAGGCCGGCACGATCACCTCGGGCATCGCGCCGGTGGCGAGCCAGTAGACCGCCGGGCCCGTGACCATGCCCAGCAGAAGCGCGGCGCGCCAGCTGAAGTCATAGGTCGATGCCGGGGCGAAGACCCCGGCGAGGATGCCCGTCGCGCCCATGACGCGGCCGAGGACCAGCATCAGCAGCACGGCCGCGAGGCCGATCAGCACGCCGCCGCCCAGCGAGGCCCATGGTGTGAAAGCAGTTTCGTACATCTGGTATTCTCCTGGCGGTCGCCCGCCCGTTTCCGGTTTTTCACGGTCAAGCGACGTGACCGCTGCCTGTTCGTGGAATGATGTCTACCGATTCTCTCGCCGCCTATCAGTGATCTAGTCACACAAGTTGCAAGACGGTGCGAAAAGGTCGAAAAACTGCAGTTTTTCGGGACGTAAAACTCGAGTTTTGCGTCTGGAAAACGCGCATTTTTCCGTTTTCCGCGTCGGAAAACGCCCGCGCCTCAGTTTTCGGCGAGGCGCTGGAGCGCGTCGGCATCGAGAACCGTGACCGTTCCGCGCCCCAGTTCGACCCAGCCGCGGCGCTGAAACTCCGCCAGTTGCCGCGAGATCACCTCGCGGGCCGTGCCCAGTTCGGCGGCGAGCTGCGCGTGGGTGGCGCGCAGCGTCCCGTCCTCCGCACGTTCTGTGATCTTCTGGGCAAGACGGATGTCCATGCGCCGGAATGCGATATCCTCGATGACGTGAAAAAGGTCGGTCATCCGCCGGGAAAAGGCGGTGAAAACGAAAGAACGGAAGTCCTTTGACGTCGCGATGAGTTCGTCGAAGACGGCGCGCGGAACTGCGGCCGCGACGATATCGGTCTCGGCCACGCCCTCGGCGGAATAATCCTCGTAGGCCAGCATGCACGCGGTGGTCATCACGCAGCTTTCGCCCGCGGTGACCCGGTAGAGCACCACCTCGCGGCCGTTCTCGGCCAGTTGCTGGACGCGCACTGTCCCCTCGAGCAGGAGCAGCATGTTCTCGGGCGATTTGCCGGGGCCGAAGATCACCGTGCCCGCAGGCATGCGGATCACCTGCGACCGGCCGGTCAGAACGTCACGGATGCCGGGCTCGAGCCGTTTGAGGCCCTTGAAGCGTTCGATCCAGGTCCCGGCGGTCGCGGTCGCGGTCAATTCGATGTCTCCGGCATGCGGCGTCGTTTGCACCGTGCATGTATTCGAGGCAGCGGCGGATTGCATCCCCCCGCGGACCCTTCCCGGGAGAGCCCTCGGAGCTTTCGCCTCACCCCGAGCGCGCAAAGTCCTTGCAGGCCGGCTGGACAAGCGGCCAATCCCGGCCATACTCACCCGAGGAAAAAACCAAGACAGGGAGCCTTTTCATGACAACCCGTTATGCCGCCTTCGGTGCGGCGCTGCTGGCCACGACCGCGCTGACCGCCTCGGCCGTGTCCGCCGAGACGCTGCGCTGGGCACGCGCGGCCGAAGCGCTCACGCTCGACCCGCATTCCCAGAACGAGGGGCCGACCACGACCCTGATGCACCAGGTCTACGAGCCCCTCATCATCCGCAACATGGAAGGTGAGATGGAGCCCGCGCTCGCCACCTCGTGGGCGCCGTCGGCCGACGATGGCAACGTGTGGGTCTTCACCCTGCGCGAGGGCGTCACCTTCCACGGCGGCGAGGAGTTCGACAGCGCAGACGTGGTGTTCTCGCTCAACCGCGCGATGAGCGAGACCTCGAACTTCAAGGAGCTTCTGTCCTCGGTCAGCGAAGTGCGCGCGGCCGGCCCCTACACGGTCGAGATCGTCACCGACGGACCCAATCCGCTGCTGCCCAACAACCTGACCAACATCATGATGATGGACGAGGGCTGGGCTGTGGCCAATGGCGCCGAGGCCGTTCAGGACTACGCCGCCGGAGAGGACACGTTCTCGGCGCGCAACACCAACGGCACTGGGCCCTACGTGCTGTCGAGCCGCGAGGCGGATGTCCGCACCGTCCTGACGGCGAACTCCGGTTACTGGGGCGTGGGAGAGTTCCCGCTGGCGGTCACCGAGATCGTCTTCACGCCGATCCAGAACCCCGCGACCCGGGTCGCCGCACTTCTGACCGGCGAGGTCGACTTCATCCAGGACGTGCCGGTGCAGGACCTCGCGCGGGTCGAGGAGGCCGATGGCATCGGTCTGGCGACCGCGCCGCAGAACCGCAACATCTTCTTCGGGCTGAACGTGGGCGCCGAGGACCTCGGGAACGACAACGTCGAGGGCGCCAATCCCTTCGCCGATGTGCGCGTGCGAGAGGCGATGAACATCGCGATCAATCGCGACGCGATCCAGCAGGTCGTGATGCGCGGCCAGTCCGATCCGACAGGCGCCATGCTGCCGCCGCCGGTGGCGGGCTGGACCGAGGAGCTGGAGGAATATCCTGCCTACGACATCGAGGCGGCCAACGCCCTGATGGAGGAAGCGGGCTATGGAGACGGGTTCGAGGTGCAGCTCGACTGCCCCAATGATCGCTACATCAACGACGAGGCGATCTGCCAGGCCGCGGTCGGCATGTTCGCGCAGATCGGGATCACGGTGAACCTCTCGGCCCTGCCGCGCGCGCAGCACTTCCCGCTGATCGCGAATGGCGAGACGGATTTCTACCTGCTGGGCTGGGGCGTTCCGACCTATGACAGCGAATACGTCTTCAACTTCCTCTACCACACCCGGACCGAGGGTCGCGGGTCGTGGAACGGCACCGGCTTCTCGGACCCCGAGATGGACGCGATGATCGTGGGCCTGTCTTCGGAAACCGATCTCGACGTGCGCGACGCCGCGGTCGCCGAGCTCTGGGCCATGGCCGAGGAGGCGCGGATCTACCTGCCGATCCATCACCAGGTGCTGAACTGGGGGATCTCGGACGACTGGTCCACGGCGGTGGACGCCGACGACCAGGTGAAGTTCAAGTATTTCGAAGCCGACTGACATCGTTTCGAAACGACAGGCGGGGGCCGGACGGACAGACCGTCCGGCCCCTTTCTCTTGGTCGTCCTGTTCCTGATTGCGGGTCATCACGGGCAAGTGAGCGCTTCGGTTCTGGTCATGGCGCCACATATGCGTCAGCCTGCCGCACGATGCGGCGCAGGTCCGCCCGCGTTCGCCCGGGACAGAAAGGATATCTCATGACCCGTTTCCTGCTATTCACCTCGGCCGCCGCGTTGCTGGCGCTGCCGGTCGCCGCCGAGACCTTCCGCTGGGCCGGGACGACCGATCCGCAGACGATGGACCCTCACGCCGTCAACTCGACCCCGGTGCTGGGTTTTCTCAACAATGTCTACGAGGGGCTTGTGCGCCGCGGCCGCGACATGGCGATCGAGCCTTCGCTGGCCACCGCATGGGAGCCGATCGGCGACGGCGAGGGCTGGCGCTTCACCCTGCGGGAGGACGTGACCTTCCATGACGGGTCGGAGTTCAACGCCGAAGACGTGGTGTTTTCCTACCGGCGTGCATCCTCGGAAGAGGCCGATGTGCGCAGCTGGTTCGCGCCAGTGTTGGACGTGGTCTTGGTCGATGACTACACCGTGGACATCCTGACGAACTCGCCCCAGCCGCTGTTTCCCGACAGCATCGCCAACTGGATGATGATGGATGCAGGCTGGGCCGAGGCCAACGGGGCGGAACTGCCCTCGCGCGATACCGAGAATTTCGCCACGCGCAACGTCAACGGCACCGGCGCCTTCATGCTGGAAAGCCGCCAGCCGGATCTCGAGACGGTTCTGGCACCGTTCGAGGGCTGGTGGGGCGAGGCGGATCACGGGATCACGGAGGCGATCTTCACGCCGATCCAGAACTCCGCCACCGCCGTCGCGGCATTGCTCTCGGGCGAGGTCGACATGATCAACCCGGTGCCGGTGCAAGATGCCGAGCGGGTGGCGGCCAACGACGGCACGCGCGTCATACGCGGGATCGAGAGCCGGGTGATCATGCTGGGTTTTGCTCATGACCACGAGACGCTCAGGAACGGGGCGGAGAACCCGTTCACGGACGTTCGCGTGCGGCGGGCGGTGGGCCATGCGGTAAACGTGCCCGCGATCCTCGAGACGATCATGCGCCGCTCGGCCGAGCCTGCGTCGCAGCTGGTCTCGGCAGTCACGTCGGGCTATTCGGACGCCAATGCGCTGCGGCCGGACTACGACACCGACGCGGCGCGCGCGTTGCTGGCCGAGGCGGGGTATCCCGACGGTTTCGCCTTCGACCTGTCCTGCCCGAACGACCGCTATCTCAACGACGAAGCGGTCTGTCAGGCGATCGTCGGCATGCTGGCTCAGGTGGGCCTGACCGCGACGCTGGATGCGATGCCGGTGTCGAACTACTGGCCCGAGTTGCGCGCGGACAATTTCGATATGTACCTGCTGGGCTGGAGCCCTGGCACGTTCGACGCCGAGCACCCGATCCGCTTCCTCGTGCACAGCGCGGGCGAGCGGTTGGGCACGTGGAACTTCGGGGGGTATTCGAACCCGCGGATCGACGAACTGTTGCCGGTGATGCAGTCGGAAATCGACCCTGTCGCGCGTCAGGCGGTCATGGACGAGGCGGCGGAGATCATCCAGCGGGACGTGGTCTACGTGCCGCTTTACGTGCAGCCGCTGCTCTGGGGGGTGCGGGACGGCGTCTCGGTCACCCAGCGGCCGGACGATTTCTTCATCCTGCGCTGGGTGGAGCTGGAGTGAACGGGGCCGGCCGGGCGGGGGCCTTGCAGACCCCCGCCCGGCCGCGCCTGTCGGCGGTGCGTATTTCTGGAAAGATGAGGGGGATCGGGATTTGGGTGTGATGATCGCGGGCGCCTATTCGGCCGAGGACCCGGGTCCCGACACGGTCGAGGGCGGTGAATTCCGGCGGTCGAAGACCACGATCCGCAATTGGATCACGCGGGACGGGTCGAGCGGCTTTCCGGCCGAGGCCGGGCGCTATCACCTCTATGCCGCGTGGAACTGCCCATGGGCGCATCGCGCGCTTCTGATGCGGGTCGAGAAGGGGCTGGAGGCGGCGATCAGCGTGTCCTATGCCCGGCCCCGGCGCACGCCGGACGGCTGGGCCTTCGACGCGGACGGGTCCTATGCGGACCAGCTGAAAGGGGTGTCGGCGCTCCACGAAGTTTATGCGCAGGATGCGGTGCCCTACACAGGGCGGGTGACCGTGCCGCTTCTGTGGGACAAGGTGGCCGATCGGGCGGTGTCCAATGAGAGCGCCGATATCGTGCGGATGTTCAACGACGCGTTTGCCTATGATTTCGGAGGACCCGACCTCGCGCCGGAAGAATTGCGCGAGGAGATCGACGCGTGGAACGCGCGGATCTACGCGCAGGTCAACAATGGCGTCTACCGCGCGGGATTCGCGCGGACGCAAGCTGCCTATGACGAGGCGGTGCACGAGCTCTTCGCCGCGCTCGACGAAATCGAGGCGCATCTGACGGGCCGGGACTGGCTTTGCGGCGACCGGTACACCGAGGCCGATCTTCGGCTGTTCCCGACGCTGGCGCGGTTCGACGTGGCCTACCATTACGCCTTCAAGTGCAACATCCGGCGGCTGATCGACTACCCGAGCCTGTGGGAGTATGCGCGGGCCATCTATCACCGGCCGGGCGTGGCGGGCACCGTTGCCTTCGATATCTACAAGCAGGGGTATTTCTCCCCCTCGGAGCTGCGCAATCCGCTCGGGATCGTGCCGGCCGGGCCCGAGATCGACTGGAGTTCGAGCCACAAGGCCGGGGCGGCGGTGCAGGCAGGATGAAGGCTTGACCGCGGCGCGCTGACCGGGCAGCACCGTCAGACGCGAAAAGGAATGCCAGGCGCATGCTCAGCTATATCCTGAGACGAGTGTTTCAGTCCGTGCTCGTCCTGCTGGTGGTCGGGCTGGTGGCCTTTGCCATGTTCCGCTTCGTGGGCGATCCGGTCGACACGATGCTGGGACAGGAGCGCACGATGGAGGACATCGAGCGGCTCCGCGAGAGCCTCGGGCTCAACAAGCCGTTCTTCATACAGTACTGGGATTTCCTCGTGCGCGCCGTGCACGGGGATCTGGGCATCTCCTACCGGCAGGGGCGGCCCGTGGCCGAGATCATCGCCGAACGCCTGCCAGCAACGCTGGAGCTTGCCGCCGTGTCCGGGGCCTTTGCGCTGATCTTCGGGATCGTCTTCGGCATCTTCACCGCGATAAGGCGGGACGGGTTTGCCGCCAACGCCATCATGACGCTGAGCCTGATCGGCGTGTCGCTGCCCACCTTCCTGATCGGGATCCTGCTGATCTACCTCTTTGCGGTGGAACTGGGCTGGCTGCCCAGTTTCGGGCGCGGGGAGGTGGTCGATCTCGGCTGGTGGTCCACCGGGTTCCTGACGAAATCGGGACTTGTCGCGCTGATCCTGCCGTCGATCACGCTGGGGCTCTACCAGATGACGCTGATCATGCGGCTGGTGCGTTCCGAGATGCTGGAGGTGATGCGGGCGGACTATGTCCGGTTTGCGCGCGCCCGCGGGCTGAAGGACCGCACGATCCATTTCCGGCACGCGCTGAAGAACACGCTGGTGCCGGTGATCACGGTGACGGGTTTGCAGCTGGGCTCGATCATCGCGTTTGCCATCATCACCGAGACGGTGTTCCAGTGGCCGGGGGTGGGCCTTCTGTTCATCAACG
>Ga0102928_1000052_pt1 | contig 56144 bp, 55 predicted proteins | sample SalPonR1_B_D1_MG_FD_78504 | JGI IMG/M metagenome (GOLD analysis project Ga0102928, IMG submission 78504) | Salt pond soil microbial communities from South San Francisco under conditions of wetland restoration - Salt Pond MetaG R1_B_D1_MG | ecosystem: Environmental > Aquatic > Marine > Intertidal...
CTTCGACACATTTATCAATATCTTTTCTGTCCACCTGTTTTGAGGAATATTTTCTCACGCTGTATCTATTTTTAACAATATCCATGAACATGATCGTCTTTACCTGATCCTTCCAAGACTTTGACTAAGGAGCACTGTAAATAAAATATAGAGAAACCAGGATAAGGATAACACCAAAAATACGGTTCATTATAAGGGTGAAATTTGAATTCTCACCAAAATCCATATACCTGGTTACGAAACCTGCGGATGTTCCCGCAATAATAATTATCAGACAATTGCCCAGTGCATACATTAATACCATAAGAAAGGCAAATAAAAAATTACCTGTTGCTGCTTTCATTGCCAGAACAAGCATTGGGGCAAGATATGCAAAGGAACAGGGACCTATAGCCATTCCGGAGAAGGTGCCGAGAAGCCATGCACCGAAGAGTCCCCTTGATCTTTTTATACTCATTCCTTTGAGGTTTATCCAGGGTATCCTGATCACTTCCATAAGGTGAAGCCCGAAAAGAATAAAAATGACAGCCACAATATAATTTGTAATTCTTGAAAGATCTGCCATTAAGGTTCCTGCGGAAGCGATAACAGTGCCCACGATCGCGATATTTATAAATATTCCCAGGGAGAAAGCTAAAGATATCAGGGCTGCGCTGGAGGTTGTCTTTTCTTCCTGGGATTCTATATAGCCAATTACCAGGGGAATTGCTATGAGGCTGCATGGACTGAAGAGCATACCTATTATACCCCAGAGAAAAGATGCTCCAAGAACTAATGTCCCACCACCCTGTAGAGCTGAATAAACAGTATTCAGTATTTCACCCATGATCAGATCCCGTCTTCCGTAGATGTTATGTTATAACCAAGTTCTTCCCATTTTTTTAATAAATCTTCGGAAGTCATGATCCCTTCCTGTCTGTACAGTTCTTTACCGGAGGGGTCAAGGAAGATAAGTGTGGGAACGACTCTGATCTTATACTTTTCTCCAGCATCAGGGTTTTTCCATACATCAATGAGCCTTATCTCGATTTTGTCTTCATGATCTTTCTGGAATTCTGCCAGAATTCCTTTCATTTCTTTACATGCAGGTCAGGTCTTCATGCTGAGATCAAGAAGTACCGGTAATTCCTTTTGTTCACTGATAATATTTTCGCCGGTGTCTTTTTCTTTGAGCATGAAAGTGGCAATTACAGCCAGAGCTACTATAGCAAGAATTATGATCCTTGTCTTTTTATCCATTCCACAACCTCCAGTTCTATAGATTAAGATGTTATCTTTCTACCAAAGCAAGACAACTCACTTTAACATTATACCAACTGTATGTAATAATAGAAGCCTGTTAACAAGATCTTGTTTTGAAAAAACTATACCCTATAGGGGTTTACTATACATGTTTAAACCATGTGGTTCAACCCCCATGAAGTTTTTATAGTGTATATCCCGGGAGGAAGGCGTTTTGTATACTGAAAGAATAAGAGAATTGGCCCGGCAGAAGACTAATGACCTGATAGATATCAGAAGATGGTTTCACATGTATCCTGAAACGGATTTTGATGTTAAGGAGACAGCCCTCCAGATATGTACTATTCTTGAAAAGTCAGGCATAAAGGGTGAAATCACTCCATGTAATGGAGTCACTGCGCTTTTGAAGGGTAATTCTGAAGGTCCTACCGTTGCACTAAGGGCAGATATGGATGCTCTTCCAGTTACAGAAAAGAGCAATGTTCCATATATATCCAGAAATATTGGGAAAATGCATGCCTGCGGTCATGATGCACATATGGCCATTATACTTGGACTTGCTGGCATTCTCTCTTCCATGAGAGAGCAATTGAGGGGAAATGTAAAGTTCATTTTTCAGCCTGCTGAGGAAACGACTGGCGGAGCGGAAATAATGATAAATGAAGGAGTACTTGAAGATCCATATGTTGATTCTGTTTTCTCGCTTCACGTTACTCCTGATATTCATGCAGGTATGGTTGGTTGCAAAGCTGGCAGGATGAGAGCAGCTGCGGATATGTTCGATGTAAATGTGAAGGGTTTTTCGTCTCACGGAGCTGAACCTGAAAAGGGTACTGATGCCATAGTTATCTCAAACAGGATAATAAGTATAATCCAGCAGCTTGTGAGCAGGAGAGTATCTCCTCTTGAATCAGCGGTAATAACTATAGGAACTATATCGGGAGGTTCGGCAAGGAATATCATTGCTGACGAGGTCTCATTTTCCGGCATAATAAGGACTCTCGAACCATTGAACCGTCCTTTCCTGAGGGCCGAGCTTGAGAAAATTGTTTCTCTTACGGCAGAGTCCATGGGAGGGACAGGCGAAGTCGAGTTTACAGAAGGTTATCCGGCACTTTTTAATGATCCTGAAATGACTCTTCTAGTCAGTTCTTCAGCAGCGGAATATCTTGGAGTCTCAAGTGTTGTTCAGCTTGATTCCCCCTCAATGGGAGTTGATGACTTTTCGTATTTCCTTCAGAAAAGACCCGGATGTTACTTTATGCTTGGTACGGGATTTAATGATAAAAAGAATTTCCCCCTTCATCATTCCCGCTTTGATATAGAAGAAAAAGTTATACCAGATGCTTCAGGGATGCTTGCTCAATTATGTTTTAACTACTTAAGGGACAAATCCCCGGGTGGATAGGAAACTTTCCTTAACAGGAGGAATTTGTAGGTATGGTAGAACTTTATCGTGCGTGGAGTAATGTTACAGAGATTGGAAATGGACAGAGTAAAATCTTATGGATCCCCTTAAGAGCGGAAAGGATAAGACTTGCTCCCTATAATGATCTTATAAGCGGTTTAGATGATATGAACTCATATCAGGCTTCGATCGCCAAGGGATATGTAGATGAGTTTTTTACGCTCTCCGAGTTAAATATGTTCAGGAAATATATAGAAAATGTTCCGGGTATATCCATTTGTCAGAAAGGATATTCTGCCCCTCTAACATGTATGGATGGAGATATGCAGAATATTGTTCCTTTCAGATGCAGGGGACTTCAGGATATCGTTAAAGATCCGGGATCCCTTTCAATGGACACTGATTTTGCATTACTTCCTTTTGATATTTCAGGGTATCTTGTCAGAGAATCGGAAATTCAATAAAGGGATGGTAAAACAATCATTTGAGGAGGGGAAAAGTTTTGGAAAGACTTGAAAAGACAATTTTTAAACGTTTGGAAAAGGATCCTGAGGAAAAGATATTCTGGTGGAGAGATAAATGGTGGGTAAATCAGGATTTTATTGATCTTGTACAAGCCTGCAGCGAAAGACTTTCGGCATCGGGGTTTTCCTCTGGAGACAGGCTTGCTGTTCTGCTGCCCAATTCTCCCATGGTCCTTGCGATTTCACTGGCTGTATGGGGAAAAGGCGGAACAGTTTCAACTCTGAATGCCAGGGCTGGTTCAGCTTCACTTGCAAAGACCCTTGAGCTGATAGATCCACATGGTGTAATAATAAGTGAAGATATGACCGAATTAGGTGAAAGCCTTGCTTCAAGTGGTTTTATGGTGGTTTTTTCATCCTGGGATAAGCCCTTTCCCACATATGAAGGTGGTCAGGGGGAACATAAATCGGATCCTTCTCTTGCCATAATATTTGCAACCTCGGGTACTACCGGACTCCCCAAAGCAGTTCCTCTATATCATTCCAATTTAGCTGATAATGCTGTAACGGTTTTTAATTCTGTTGAAGAAATGGAAGAGGGAGATATCCTGTTGAACGTACTTCCCAATTTTCATTCCTTCGGTTATACAGTTTCGGGGATACTACCTTTAATTTGTGGAATGCACCAGGTCCTTCTTCCTTCCTTTATGCCGCCAAGCAAAACTATCGAGGTGATCAATAAAGCTGGTGTTACCAGTCTCATTGTCGTTCCTGCGATGCTTTCTTTTATGCTTGGTACGATAAAAAATACCGGTGTATGTCTTGAAAAACCATTAAAGCTTATAGTCACCGGAGGAGACCGCCTGAATGTTCAGCTTGATGATAAGGTCAGAGAAAATATGGGAGTGGGAGTCCTCGAAGGATATGGACTTACAGAATGTTCTCCCGTTGTCTGCGTTAACAGGTCCTATGCCAGCAGGAAACTGGGTACTGTGGGTCCACTAATATCCGGTTACAGCAAAGAGATCCGTGATCTGTCCGGCAAATTGCTGCCTGATGGACAGGATGGAGTTATGTGGGTTAAGGGGCCATCAGTGGGTGGAGAATATTTTCGAGCTCCGGAGCTTACCGATGAGAGATTTCAGGATGGGTGGTTCAATACAGGAGATGTTGTAAACTTTGATGATGAAGGGTATGTGACGATTCTTGATAGGGCTACGGATATCATTATAGTCGGTGGATTTAACGTGTATCCCCAGGAAGTTGAAGCTGTGCTCAATGGTATAGACGGTGTATCTGCAGCAGTTGCCATAGGAATGCCGCACCCTGTAAATGGAGAAGTGGTAAAGGCTTTTATAATGAGAGAAGAAGGTTCTTCGATAAAAGAAAGGGATATTATCTCATATTGCAAGAATGAGCTTGCTCATTTTAAAGTACCAAGGAAGGTAGAATTTCTTGACAGTTTCCCCCTTTCTGCTACAGGGAAAATTCTCAGGAGAAAACTTCGGGAAAAAATATAGGGCGGGTTTCCCCGCCCCTTTTTTGTTTTTTTCAGATCTATACCGGTATTATCAGAATGCGTGAAAACCTACGACATCTTCACGAATCTTCATGTATCTTGCCTTGGTGGTTTCCATATGACCTTTTTCCATTTCTGCCAGTTTTTCAAACATGACCTTCGTTTCTCCCTCTGATTCTTTTGCAAGCCTTGTGTAAAATTCATTTGCTCTCAATTCTGAAAGATAAGCTGCTGAAGCTATTCTCAGAAGTGAAGTTGTATCCTGGAAATCCCTGGTCTGTACTTTCAGTTCAGGCGCTACTATCATATTCGGATCTATCTGGGGTTCTTCGTCGTACATTACCTTGTAGTAGTTTTTGAGGCTTTCTTCGTGTTCTCCTTCCCAGTCAGATAGTTCACTAAGCTCCTTCTTGTAATGTTCCTCGGAAACATTCTCAGACCACTTACTGTAAAATTCCTTAGCTTCTATCTCTGCCTTAATACCATAGATCAGTGCTTTTTTCATTTCAAAGCATTCTGCCATAGAGGACCACTCCTTATAATTGAATTAAACTCGTTTGATATTTATTATAATAATAACTTTTATCTATAGCAAGCAGTAAAACTCTACCGGGATGAAATGTCATAACATTGTATGATTATCTTTTGATCTCTGTCTTCTAATCTTGACCATTTAGCAATGGACAGAATGAGCGAGATCCTGAATACTTGAATTACGTTATTATTGGATGTATTATTCGTAGTCCAGCACAGGTTACTCATGAAAGGAGAGTGAAGGTCCAATGACTGGAGCTAAGGTTGTTGTAAGTGCCAGAATGAAAGATGAGGCTAAAAAGATATTCGAAGGATCAGCAGGTTCATCAGCTGAAATTATCTTTCTGGATGATGTCAACTCAAGAGAAAAAGTCCTTGAAAATGCAGATGTCCTTGTTTCTTTCTTTTTTAACAGAGAAATTCAACAAGAGGAATATGAACTACTAAAAAACTTACGTCTTCTTCAGACTATTTCAGCAGGGGTCGATTATCTTCCGTTTACAGAAATACCCTCCCATATAGAGATCGCCTCGAATGCAGGAGGATGGGCCTACCAGATAGCTGAACATTCAGTTGCCATGGCTATGGCTTTGTATAAAAGACTTATACCTCAGCATCAACGACTTGCCAGGGGAGATTTTAACAGGGATGCTTTTATTTTGAGGAATCTCGCCGGGAAAACTTTTGGTGTCATAGGTTTCGGTGGAATAGGAAAACATACAGCAAGACTCATGAAAAGTATTGGAATGAATGTTTATGCCCTTAATACCACTGGGGAAAGCAATGAGAACATTGATAAAATAGGTAGGATGTCAGATCTGGAAGATCTTCTATCCAGTTCGGATGTTGTGCTTCTTTCACTTCCTCTTACTAAATATACCAGAGGCCTGATCGGCAGGAAAGAGTTACAGATGATGAAGAAAGATGCAGTTATTATTAATGTGGCAAGGGCTCCACTGATCGATGAACAGGCGCTTTATGAGCATCTTGCTGAAAATCCTGAATTTATGGCGGGGCTCGATGTGTGGTGGGAGGAACCATCCTGGAGTAATTCTGATTTCAATATAAACTATCCATTTTTTGACCTTGATAACTTTATAGGTTCTCCACACAATTCCAATAATGTTGAGGGTGCAGTTGAAAAAGCTGTTGAAATGGCGGGTAAAAATGTAGCAGTATTTCTCAAAGGAGACAGGATCGCGGGCAAAGTTAACCGAGAGGATTATATTCTGGACTGACCATATTATAATGTTCGGGAGAATAGATGAAATTGTTCTATCCCATTTATTCTCCCGTCTTTTCCTTTGTTTCGATAGTTTCGGAGCATGTTACACAGGCAACATCTTCCCTTAATCTGGACATCTGATGTCTTTCCCCAAAGATTATCAATCTGTCATTTTCTTCGATCATGTAACTTCCTTCAGGATTATATATAACATCTCCTCCTGGTTTCATTATTGCAATTACGGTAGTCCGGTATTCTGATCGGATAGGTGCTTTTGACAGAGTCTGACCGACCATATAACTGTCCTTGTGTATTGTTAAAGTTCCAAAATCAAGGTCAAGTTTTCTTGAAATGTTCACAAGCTCGAGAAAATCTGCAACAGAAGGTTGAAGTGAGGCTCTTACCATTGAAGCAGCTCCTGCCATTACAGGGTTAATGACTTTGTCCGCCCCGGCCCTGTAAAGCATTTCCACTCCCTGTGTGTCGCTTGCTCTGGCAATTATTCGAAGTTCTTTTTTTATTGCTCTGGAAGTAAGAGTTGTATAAACGATATCTGCTTCATCTTCAAGTGCGATTATCATTCCTTCCGCTTTTTCTATTCCAGCTTCCTGGAGGATCTCCTCTTCAGTGGCATCTCCCTGAAGGACAAGCATATTTTTCTCTCTTGCATCCGATACCCGGTCTTCATCGATCTCTATAGCTACAAATGGAATATTTTCATCTGAAAGCAGGGATGTAACCCTGTATCCGTATCTCCCAAGCCCGCATATGATCCAGTGGTTCTTCAATTCTTTCATCCTTTTGTCCCCGCCTTTCCCCATTGAGAGGATAAGTTTCTCTTCGATCAAGATCTGTGTCAGGTTACCCAGTATGTAACCTGCAAAACCGATGCCGGTTATTATTATGAACGCAATAAACAATTTCCCCGTTGGTGTGAGGCCTTCTGGTGCTTCAAAACCCACAGTGGACAGGGTGATAACTGTATAATAAACAGAGTCAGTCCAGGATAGGCCGACTATCAGATGCATCCCAGTGAAAGATCCGGCAAGAACTCCTGCCAGGATCAACAGAAGTATTTTAGTTTTTCTCTCCATCAGACAGGATCCTTTCTACCGGCACGATTTATTATTTTCACATTATATCTTACAATTGATTTTACACGTTTTTAAGGATAAAGGGGGTTTTTAGATAATGGGAGTTATCAATGTGGCAACTTTCAATGTTAATTCGGTAAGGAGCAGACTCCATATTCTCGATAAGTGGCTTTCTCAGAAAGATATTGATATTCTGTGCCTTCAGGAGACAAAAACACAGGATCAGACATTCCCGACAGACTTTTTTGAAGAAAAGGGATATAAAGTGGCCTTCAGAGGAGAAAAGGGATATAACGGGGTTGCTATAGCAAGTAGATATCCACTTGAAAATGTTGTTTACGGTTTTGGGGACGGAAGCATTCCTTCAGGTGAAACAAGACTGATCCAGGCGAAGATAGCTTCAATATCCCTTATCAATGCATATGTCCCACAGGGTAAATCAATAGAACATGAGAATTACAAATACAAACTATCATTTCTCAAGAGGATAGGTGACGTTGTAAACACAAATTATTCAACGGAAGAAAATATTTTGTGGGTTGGAGATCTGAATGTGGCTCCAAGTGATCTTGACGTAACAAAACCCGAGACGAAAAAAAACCATGTCTGTTTTCATGAAGATGTCAAGTCTGTTTTTGAAAGTGTAAGGGGTACAAGATTCACAGATGTTTTTAGAAAATTCAGGCCAGGTGAAGGAGAGTTTTCTTTCTGGGATTACAGGGTAAAAGATTCATTGAAGCGAAATATAGGATGGAGAATAGACCACGTTCTTGCCACTGAGCCTTTAAGCGGGATGTGTCTTGACTGCTATGTTGACAGGGATCCCAGGTCATGGGAGAAACCATCTGATCATACTCCGGTCGTTTCGGTTTTTGACATTCCTGGAGTTTAGTCCATTTTTTTACAATTAAACAGGCAGGGGACAGGGAATGTCCCCTGCCTGTTTAATTTACATTTCCTTAAGTGTCTTGTTTATAAAGGAAATATCCTTACTTACTTCTTCTGCGAGGAATTCAATATCTTCATCTTCAAGTGTTCCCGGTTCAATATCGTTGTGTTTTAGAGAATTACGGATATAGGATTTACGTAATTTGTCAAGTTCAATTTCTTTTACACTTATCATGGATGCTTTTTCCGGGATTATGATGTTTTTACCGGGGACCTGATCTGAAGGATCTCCCCGTCTTATATCTATTCCGTTTTCCCGTGCAAAAGTAAGTTGAGCAGTCAAATGTTTACCAGCTCCAGTATATTCAGTTTCCTGAACTACAAGAACTTCATCTTCATCCATCTCCTGGGCAATTGCAAAAGCAGCTGTCAGGGATGTATTTCCGGCAGGTCCTCTTTCCATACCTTCGAGTTGAGCAAGAGCTTCAGTAATATAAAAGACCTCTCCCTGGGAGATCGTAACGTATCGGTCCATATATCTCAGTGGCCTTGCGGCATTTCTTGGTACATCAGCCCTGTCAGGCCAGGTAGCAAATGGAACTCCAAAGCCCGTGTGTCCAGTGGTAAATGATTTTCTGTTAAAGTCATTATCACTTGCCATATGGAGTCCCGTAAGATCAACAGAGGCACCTATAAGTTTTGTATCGGTTGCTCCGGCTTTAGCAAGCCCTCTTGCAGTTCCGGTAAGATTCCCCCCTCCAGCATGTGTTACCAGAACAGCATCAGGGTCTTTTCCGCATCTTGCCCTGACCTGTTCTGTCAATTCGTAACCAAGAGTTTCAATTCCTGCTATTCCAAAGGGAGTATAGAGCGATGCATTAAAATATCCTGTTTCTTCGAGGGTCAGAAGAAAAGTATAAAAAAGTTCAGGCCCTACTGTTAACTGTAAAACTTCCGATCCATAAGCTTCACATTTTCTACCCTTTTCAAGTATCTCGGGTTGACCTATACCCCTGCTGTCAAAGAGTTCCTGTACTATTATGGTCTTAAGATTTCTCATATTTGCCTGTGATGCCACTGCGGCTCCATAATTACCGCTTGTTGCAGCTATAACGCCCTTGTATCCTTTTTCTGCGGCATAATAGCATGAAACGGAAGCTCGCCTGGCCTTAAAACTCCCGGAAGGATTGCTTGCTTCATCCTTGACAAAGATCCTTGCGCCTTTCCCGGGTGCAGCAAGGGCCCTTGCTGCAGCGGTTAAATTTCTGAGCTCGATCAGAGGGGTGTTCCCGACGTTTGTTTCCTGTTGTATCTTTCGTACCTCTTCGATGGAGTAACCGGCTTTTTCCATCATGCCTTCGTAGTCAAAACGCAGCCCCTTACCCTCAAATTCTTCATAGTCGAGTCCAAGAGCTTTTTTCATTATAGAGTTTTTTCTTGCCATTACTTCACTATAGCTTTTACCGGTCATTTTTCTTCCCCCATTCTGATAAGGTTACGAAGTTCAGCTCCTACAGAGAGGAGTTCGGGAATCGCACGACCAAAATTATGTTTATATGGAGGGTTTTCAGCAATAAGTTTACCCTGGAGGTGCCGTCCTATTATTGTTTCTATTGTTACGATATCTCCAATTTGTGCTTCTTCTCCAAGGTAACCCTTAACCCACATTTGTAAAGGATGGCTTTTAGTATCTTCCGGGAGATGCTCAGCCCTGTTTCCTGCTTCAAGAACAACGGTCTCGATCTGTACCCAGGTTCCTGCAGGGATCTTTTTGGCAGCCAACTTAATTCCTCCTTATTATAGATATTTATCAGTCTAATTCTGTATTTACCAGCCCTTGACAGTTTCAAGGACTGAATCGGGGATATCACCTTTCAGGTATTCTCCAATACTTGCATCTATTTTATCCATGGATTCGTCTATTTGTGCTTTTGTAATGACCAGGGGAGGCTGGAATCTCAGAACTGATCCGCTGAAGAAGGATAGTAAAAGCCCCTTTTCCCAGCATCTATAACATATCTTGGCAGCTGCTTCCCTGTTCCTGTCTTTGGAAAGTCTGTCCTTTACAAGGTCCACAGCGATAGACAGGCCAATTCCACGTACATCTCCGATGATCTCATATTTCTCCTGCATTCTGGTGAAACGATCTTTTGCATAGGTCCCAATTGTGCTTACATGGTCCAGAAGGTTTTCATTTCTTATTACGTTTATGGTTGCAAGAGAGGCGGCACAACATACAGGGTTTCCCGCAGCAGTAAAAAGATGAGCTGGTGCTTCCCAGTTTTCCATTAGTTCTGCTCTTGCGACCATTCCCCCGAGCGGAAGTCCTGATGCCATAGCCTTGCCCATTATTATCCCGTCAGGTATGACATCAAAATTTTCTATGCCAAACCATTTTCCTGTTCTGCCAAAACCCTGTTGAACTTCTTCTGAAAAGAAAAGAATTCCATGTTTTTCGCAAAGTTTTTTCAGATCTTTGACAAACTTTATGGGTGGTACAACCAGTCCCGCATCGCCCTGGATGGGTTCCATAATAAAGGCAGCTACCTCATCCGCAGGAATATATGTCTCGAAAGCATTCTCGATCTGTTTTATAGTGTAATCCGCGACTTCATCCCCGGACATTCCAGGAAAGGGTGTCCTGTAAGTATCTGGGAAAGGGACATGGTAGATCTCAGGGAGAAGGGGGCCAAGATTCCGTCTCATCGGGAGGCTTACAGCGCTAAGCGATAAAGCTCCATATGTGCTTCCGTGGTATCCCCGAATGAAAGAGATTATCTTGGTTCTGCCGGTAGAAGTTCGGGCAAGTTTTATGGCACCGTCATTAGAATCCGAGCCGCAAAGCCCGTAAAATACTCTTTTTCTGTAGTTGCCTGGAGATATATTTATCAGTTCCCTGGTAAGATCGATGATAGGTTCATGATACATATAAACATGGGTGTAGAGTATAAGTTTTTCTGATTGTTCTTTTATGGCTTTTACCACGTCAGGATGGCAGTGACCGGTATTTATTGCGCCTGCACTTGAAAGAAGGTCGATATATTTATTGCCATCCACATCTTCGACAATTGAGCCCTTTGCACTTTTTACAACGAGTGGGTAGTAAGGTACTTTTGCTGCAGGTGAGGTAATAGCCTTATCTTCCTCGACCAGTTTCATGCATTTGTCAAGTTTTCTGGAAGTCACTTGCTTCAGCTCCTTTTAAAGTACTTCAATCTGAATTTTCCAATATTGTACATGAAAATCCAGGTTATAACAGGTATTTCAGGATCTTCCCCCAGTAGAAAAGAAAAGGGCGGGCATAAACCCGCCCTTTCAAAAAACAGCTTACTCTATCCCGTTATAAAACATTTCTGGAAAGAGTCTTACTAATTGCTCATACCTATGCCTTCCATGGCCTGGTTGAAGAGTTTTTCTCCGAGCATTTCTTTCAGTTCCGGCCATACATCCTCACGGACTGCCTTGGCACATGCATCGAGTTCTGCCTTGGAAAGGTTGACGATTGTCCAGTCAAAATCATTTTTCAGAATATCCACGTAGTGCTGGTCTTCAGTCTTGACCTGCTCCCAGCGGATCTCAGAAGCTTTATTTGCTGCTTCCTGGAGTCCTTCCTGTACATCTTCAGGAAGATCGTCCCAAATATCCTGGTTTATTACAATGAAATGGTTCTCAAAGTAGTCATTGTATCTTACCCATACACTGTTGACATCTCTGAAGGACCATGCCTGGAAAGAACCTCCGCCCATCTGGCCGTCTGCTATACCGGTCTGGATTGCGCTGTAGGTTTCAGCATAGGGGATAGGGGTGGGTATATATCCAAGTCTTTTGTATGTAAGTTCGCATGCTTTAAGGGGCATTACACGGATCTTCATGCCTTTTGCAACATCAGGATCCCCCGGGCCCTCAGGTACTTCGCTGAGAGATACGCCTGCTACTCCTACGGGGAATACGGCAAGAGCCTTGATACCATGATCAGCCCAAAGCTGCTCGGCTATTCCAAGAGCCCAGCCACCAGGACCGTATGCTTCTTTGGCTTCCTCAACATTGGTAACAACGTAAGGCATATAATAGGCGAAGTTCAGTCTGGGGTCATAGGCAGCATTTGCGATCTGGAAGCCCATTTCGACGTCTCCGCGCATAATAAGCTCAAAAGTTTCAGTCCAGTCACCCAGCTGGTTATTCGGGAAAATGCTTACCTCAACCTGTCCGTCAGTCATCTCTTTGGCAAATTCGGCGAATTGCTTGGTCGTCTGATCATAGGGAGTTTCTATAGGATTAGCGTGACCCATTTTGAATTTCCATTTTGGTGCTGCAACGGCTACTGAAGCAAGGCTTACTACCAGAGCTACTACCAAAAATACTACCAGGAACTTTTTCATTATTTTAGACACCTCCTGAAATTTTTGGAGCCAATTTTACTTTAACTCTACTTCTCCTTTAACCTCAAAGATCTTTTCCCTGGCATCACTCCTTCATTTATCCATATATGAATCTAAAAACTCCATTGTTGCTGTTATTTAATGTTCATGATGAGTTTTGGCAGGAACAGTGATAGCTGCGGGAAATATGTTGTTATTAAAACGACCGGTAGCTGCACCATGAGCATTATTTTGGCTGCCGGTTTGACATATTCATCAAACGAGGCTCCGCCAATTCTTCCCCCAAGGTAAAGTATTGGTGCACACGGAGGAGTAACATTTCCGAGTCCCAGGTTTGTCCCCACTATGGCGGCGAAATGTACTGGATGGACTCCGATCTTTAACATCAGTGGCAGAAGGAGCGGAGCAGCAAGCATTGTTCCGCTGAAGTCGTCCATCATCATGCCGATCATGATCAGGAATAGGTTAACCAGTAAAAGAAGAACATACTTGTTGTCGGAAAGTGTCAGTAGAAAATCTGCAAGCTGCTGTGGTATCTGCTGCATGGTATAGATCTTAGCCAGAATAGAAACGAAAAAGAGCATTAATGCGCAGACGCCGCTTGTTGTTGCTGAACTCACCAGTGAATGGCCAAGTTTCTTAAGGTTGAGCTCCCTGTGAATCAGAAAACCTACAAGTATCGCGTAGAACATGGCTATAGCAGCAGATTCCGTTGGAGTAGTGATCCCTCCGTAAATACCTCCGAGAATTATTACAGGCATTAACAAACTCCATATACCGGTTTTTGTAGCATTTCCGATCAATTTGAGCTTGTCATCAAAAGATATCTTGGGTTCTACGGTGATAGTTGGTATTTTTTTGACTTCAAAGTAATTAAGTACACACATAAGGAAGGTCATCAGTATACCTGGAAGGACAGTGGCCAGGAAGCATGCTGCAACTGACTGCTGGGTTACCCATGCGTAGAGTATCATTGGGACACTTGGCGGGATGAGCTGTCCAAGAACGGATGCACAGCTTACTATCGCCACTGAGTAGGGTCTTGGGTAACCAAAGCTTTCAAGGCGGGGTATCATGATGCCTCCGATGCATGCCACGGCAGCTGTACATGTTCCTGCTATTGAACCAAATATTGCACATGCGACTATTGTTGCTGCTCCCATACCACCACGCATTCTTCCGAGGAATGCCTGCGCGAAGATTGTAAGTCTCTGTGCAATTCCTGATGATGACATAAGTGCTCCTGCCATAATGAAGAAAGGCATGGAAAGCAGGGTCAGCGAATTAAGAGCGTAGTAGCCTGCAGGAAGAAGGAAACCAAAACTGAAACCGTAAACCATTCCCATGTAGATAGCTGCAGACATGAAACATAATGCTACTGGTAAGCCGAGGACTATCAGACCTATCAGGATAAGAAGATTAATCGCAATAACCATATCTATTCCTCCGTTACTCTATCGCTGGATTTTTCATCTTTCCCGATGTTACTGGAAAGATCCTTTAACCCTGTTTCTTCAAGGACTTCCTCGATCTTTTCTTCTTCTTCCATTCCTATTGTCAGTGGGGCCTTTCCTGTAGCCTGGGAGAAGTAATCCATGAATTCAACTGCAAAATAGAAATCCATCAGAAGTGCGCAGATGAATATGCTTACCTGGGAATAGATCATAGGTATCATTAGTGTGAAAGATGCCTGTCCCTTCTGGAATCCCCAGACGACATACTTCCAGCCCCAATATGTCATGAAGAGGCTTAGGCATACAGAAAGGAATGCAGTAAGAGATTTGATCCAGACAAGGATCTTTGGATTTTTTACAAAAGCATTTACAAGGTCAGCTTTGATATGACTTCTGTCTGCAGTTCCCCATGAGGCCCCCATGAAATAAAGCCAGAAGCCTACCATGGTTGCAATTTCCTCTATACCCATAAGAGGCATTACAAATACGTACCGCAAAATAACCTGAACAACAACAAGTGTAAGAATTGATAAAGAAGAAATTATCATTATTGCTTTTTGAGGGTATTCCAGTAATTTCCATAATCCGCTTGTCATGATCTTCATCATTTGTGTTAACCACCCCTTTAACCTTTCGTTCTGTTTAATTGACCGTATCCTGAATAGTTTGTAACTTTAAAAGAATTTTTAATATTCATATCTCCCCCCCTGCCATTAAATTTCTATTCAAAACCGAGTTTCAGACTCAGTTTTATGGAAACCTCACGAAGTTTTGATATTATGAAGGACCCATAATCCATTAGATCAGTTTTTTCCCTGTGGGGAAATGTTATACAAAGTCCAGCCAGTGCATATCCCTTTCTATTCATTATGGGTACGGCACATGAAAAAAATCCATAGCTTAACTCTTCTTTATCCGTTGCGTACCCTTTCCCGCGGATCTTGACAAGTTCTTCAGCAACTTGATCATGGTCTTTGAGCGTGTTCTTTGTGAAAATATTGAAATTGATATTCTCAAGTATGATCTTTTGCCTGGATTCTGGTTGAAATGCGAGAAGAACTTTGCCCGTGGAGGTTGCATATACAGGCAATCTGTTGCCGAATACCGGGTGCCCTGATCCTGTATCATCGGGTTTCACACTATCCAGTACAAGAACTTCATTTCCTGCGATAATCCCGATAGAGGCAAATTCTCCGGTTTCACAGGAAAGATTTTCGAGATGTGGATGTGCAAGCAATTTAACAGTGTTTCTCTCAAGTTCCGTTATACCCATCTCAAAAAGCTTTAAGCCTATCTTATATTTATGATTGGAAGAGTTTTGTACGACATAACCAAGGTGTTGAAGAGTTTTGAGCAATCGTGCCACCGTACTCTTCTCGAGTTGGGTATGAATACTGATTTCACTGATCCCCAGTTCGCCGAAGGAAGAAAGAAGTTCAACAATGGAAAAAGAACGGATAACGGACTGAACAAGTTCGCTGTGTCTGGTATTTTTAACCATAGCTCTACAAATTCTCCGACTCTACTGGATTTATACAGACAATTCCGTAATACGGAATTGTCTGTATGCAAAAAATATATTACCTGAGAGTATAGTAAGTGTCAAAATAATCCGCAAATTCACAAAATGCTACTTATAATTTTTTTATCGATTGCATGTTATCTGCTAAATACCTGCTAACACTGATTCGATAGGGTTCTTGGGGTTAATTGAAGAAGTTAAGCCAACGAAGAATTTTAAAAAATATCGTTTCTAATTTTAGCTGGATCGAATGTATTATGTATTTTAGCGGATACAATGGCTTATGTATCTTAAATATACTTATTTTAAGAAATATTTTAAAGAATTTACTTTAAGTCTGATTCTATCAGCAGGGCATTTATATATAGACTCGGGGTACCCTCGCTGTTATGAAACTTAGTACCTGAGTGACTATAGACCCCAGCTTATCGGCTACATCCTTTACTGATATTTCTTCTTCGCCCTGTCTTCCTATAAGCACAACTTCGTCACCCTCTCTTGCTTCGGGAACTTCCGTCAGGTCAATTATAGTCTGGTCAAGGCATATATTTCCTATCACCGGGACCCTGCGTCCCCTTACAAGTACCTCTGCTTTCCCAGACAGCAGCCTCGTCATTCCGTCATAAAACCCTACAGGGAGAATACCTGTTCTCTGCCTGCCTCTTGTCATATATTTCAGGCCATAACCTACGCCTGTTCTTGCTTCAAGTTCACGAATAACTGCAATTCGGGTCTTAAATGCGCATGCGGGTTTAAGAGCGACTGTTCTTGAACATCTTCCGCTGGGTAGTCCGTAAAGAAGGTTTCCAGGCCGGACCGCATCAAGGCTGTATTCCGGGAAGTTGACTGTGGCAGGGCTGTTGCAGACGTGTTGAAAATCTGATGGGAAACCTTTTGCGGCCATATCTGACATTGCATTTTTAAACCTCGAGTACTGCCATTTTGTGTAATCCGGATTTGTCTCGTCAGCAGTTGCAAAATGGGTGAAGGTGCCTTCCATTACAATTCCTTCGGAATATCTGAGTTTTTGTGTGAGTTTCGGGATATCTGTTTCAAAGAATCCCGTTCTGCTCAGTCCTGTATCAAACTTTATGTGTACCCTGGCTTTTTTCCCTGTCTTCAGGGCTGCTCTGTTCATAATGTCTAAAAATCTGAAATCTCCGCATGCTGCAGAGATGTCATTAGTTATATATGCTTCTGCGGCTTCAGCAGTAGATGCTGCCATTACAAGTATTTTTTCTTTTATTCCGTTGCATCTCAGTTCAAGGGCTTCTTCAGGGGTTGCTACTGCGAACCACTGGCATCCTTCAGATCTGAAAACCTTTGCTGTTTCTACTGCTCCATGGGAATAGGCGTTACCTTTTACTACTGCGATTATTTTGCAATCCTCAGGGATGAGCCTTCTTACTTCCCTGTAATTGGAGCGAAGATTATCCGTGTATATTTCCATCCAGGTCTGGCGAAGCATGATACTACCTCCTTGTCTGAACCTTTACAACATCTGTTAAATCAGAAAATATCTTCTCTAAATCTTTCTTTATAAGGAAATAGTCCAAAAACTCCCCCAGTATGAATGAAGAGGATTTTTTCACCTTTTCGATATTTCCCATTGCGAATTTCTTCGGTAACTCCATAGAAAGCTTTGCCGGTATAAGTCGGATCAAAAAGGAGAGCTTCCCTGCTTGCAACTTCTTTGATCATTTTCAGCTGTTCCATGGTGGTTTTCGTATATCCCTCCCCGATATAGCTGTCATTGACGTTAATATTAATTTCTTCAATGTTCAATTCGGGGAAATAACTTCCCTTGATCTCTTCAAGGACACTCATGACTTTTGACTTTACTGACATGGAATCAAAGGCTACGCTGAAACCCGTTATTCTTGATGATATTCCACAAAGATCTTTGCCTGCCAGGAGTCCTGAAAGAGTTCCACCCGAACCCGTGGGGCATATAATATGATCCGGTTCGAATCCCTGGTTATCAAACTGTTCTTTCATTTCCATAGATGCTTTTATATATCCAAGAGATCCCCTTGCATCGGATGCTCCCAGGGGAATGATATATGGTTTGAAGTCCTTTGTTCTGTAATCTTCAGCAATTTCTTCCATCAGATCTTCCATCTCGTTAAGACCATATCCATCGGCAAAAGTGATCGAAGCTCCAAGTATCTGATCCAGGAAAAGATTTCCCTCTGTATCCACAGGTTTTTTCCCACCTAAAACCAGGTGACATCCAAGCCCAAGTTTTGAAGCTGCAGCGGCAGTCGCCCTTGCGTGGTTTGACTGGATACCTCCGCAGGAGATCAGAACATCATATCCTTTTTCCAGAGCAAAGGCTCCGCAAAATTCGAGTTTTCTGACCTTGTTTCCGGAAAAGGCGACTCCAGTGAGATCGTCCCGCTTAATGTAAATGTCTGGTCCTTCGAGAAATCTGCTTATGTTATTCATTTTTTGTATCGGAGTAGGCAGGTTGCCGAGAGCGATACGTTTTTCAAGATGATCCATTGATTACATCCCTCCTGAGTATTAAATCCAGACTATTCGCTTGAATGTTCCAAATACTTTTTACAAATAATACCATGTCAAAAAAATATCGTTTTCTGAAATGTTTAAATATGGGAATATCATTATAGAAACTTGTGTGTCTATTTAAAAAATACAATATCCAGTTTTTAGTGATATATTTTATATGAAGGTCTTATTCTAATATTTTTCAAAAATGGGGGTAAACCATGGATCAGAAAGTTTCTTCTGTGGCAATGAAGGTTAATGGTCTTGTTAAAGAATATGTGAATATAGAAGAAGATATTTTCAAGCCTTCCTTCAGAAAGATAATTCCCATTCCCGGGATTTTCAGGCCTGTAAATTACCAGGCGCATTTTGAAAGGCTGCAGGAAATGGAGGATGAACTTGGACAGGCCAAGGATAGTATCAGGTCTATTAAACCTGATGGAAAAGAAAGGGAAGGCCAGTTTCTGATAACTCTAAGAGCCTATATAAGCGTTTTTATGAGGGCAGTTGCTCAGCTTGAGGATATTTCAATTAAATTAAAGCAGCGAAGCAATGGAGATAAGTATGCAAAAAAGGATTACAGGCAGGATGCTGTATCCCTGAGGAAAACGGAGAAGGAGTATTTTGATATAGGAAGAAAACTTAATCAGATATACAGAGAATTAAACCTGGGAGAAAACAAAAAGTAGCTGTGTTCCTTGATACTTAGTTTCGGGATTGATAAATTCCCGGTTTCTCTATAATCTATATCCCAGGGAATTATCCTTATACGTATTGGGAGGTAAGGTATTGGATCCTAAAATTGAAGCATTTGAGACTGACATTTCCAAAACCATTGTCGCCCGTTTTTCTCATGGCGTAGAGCTTTTTGAAGGTATAAGACAGGTTTGCAAAGAGAAAAATATCTTTTCAGGAACGATCGTTACTATGCTTGGAAGCCTTAAAGCTGCAACTCTTGTCTGTGTTACACCGGATCCTACAAGTGAAATAGGGGCAAGGTATTTTGAGCCCATTATGATCCAGGGCCCGCTTGAACTGATAGGAGCTCAGGGGATGATCGGACTTGAAAAGGGAGAGATAAGCCTTCATCTGCATGGTACTGTGGGTACTGATGAAATGGAGCCAATTGCAGGTCATATAGTGGATGATGGTAAAACTTTTGTTTTGGCAACAATGGAGATAGTTATCCAGGGGTTTGGCTCTGTTGAACTGCACAAATCATATGATGAAGAAACCGAGTTCATCAGATTTGACATATCAGGGAAATAAATACATCCTTTTCAAAGTCTAAGATACCCGAAGATTGTTTGCAGTTAATAGTCGAGTGAAAGTGGAGCAAGGAGATGCTCTGTAAGCAATACATGACCTTCCCGGCATTACAGCAGAAAAGATAATGAGATCTTACCGGAAAGCTGTAAGTTGCATTGGCAGTCAAACAGCTTAAACCTCATATCCCACTACCTGTGACAGACAGTCTGTAATTTCAATGATCAACAGAGCAGGAATAAATATCCTGCTCTGTACCCATTTCTTAGTTTCGGGGAGCAAGGCAAGTGAAATTATTAACGTCAGTATTTACTTAAAAACAAGATAATTTTCTTGCATTACCGACAATTCAAATGCCCCTTGACAGATATTTTTGTAACATGTATCTTTCAATACAAAGAAGTGTATTCAACCTGTATGCAAGTTACCTCCAGGAGGATTACCTGTGCTTAAAAAACAAACCAAGAAGAAACAGGCATACTATAAAATCAAGGCTCTTATAGCTGATCAGCATTTTCTGGATATGTACCATATTTCAGAGAATTCCCTTTCAAATCGATTAAAAATGAGCAGGACTCCAGTCAGAGAAGCTCTCCAGCAGTTGGAAATGGAGGGTTTTTTAAAGATAGTACCCAACAAGGGGATAGTTGTTAACGAGACTTCCGTTAATGAATTCAGATATATCTATGACCTTAGGATCGCTATTGAGGAGTTTGTGATCAGGGAACTTGCTGGCAATTTAACATCGGATCAGATAAAGGGACTTGAAAATATTGTTGAGCGTCAGGGGCAATGTATCCAGGAAGGAGATGCTGCGAGTTATCTGAGTTGTGACAGAGAATTTCATGAGGCTCTTTTCAGATTTTACGAAAATCCAATGATAATCGAGTATATGTCAAACCTGAGAGATCGCCTGTATTCCCTGAATATCAAGATGCTTCAGTCCCGGGAAAATATGCGGCTTTTTCATGAAGAACATACACAAATAGTCAAGGCTCTTAAAGAGAAAGATGTTGTTAATGCACTTAGAGTGATGGATATCCACCTTAAAGGAGGTAAAACTAGGCTTATGTAGTCCCTTTTAAAAGTTTACCCGGAAGAGGTGGATTTTGAGGAGAGGTGGTGATTTTGGGGTATAAGGAAGCTGGTTTTAAGGTTTACAGTTTTCACATCTATCTATTAAGAACTTAAGGAGGTTCGCAGTAATGAAGAAAAAAGCTTTATTGGTCGCAATAGCTGTAGTCATGGTACTTACAATGGCCATGTCTGCTGTCGCTGCAGACAGCTACAAATGGATTGGACAGAGCTGCTTCCCTGTAAAACTCCCTGTGGGTGCATATTTCCCCATGTGGGCTGAAAAAGTCGAAGCCATGAGTGGTGGACGTCTTGTAATAGAAGTTCACGGTTCAGGCGAGATCGTCCCCGGACCCGCAGTTTTCGATTCAGTCCGTGACGGTGTCCTTGACTGTGGACAGAATACTCCCGCCTGGCAGAAGGGGCAGTATCCTGCCGGCGATCTTTTCTATACCCTCCCCGCAGGTGTTACTGAGACAAATGATCTTCTCGTATGGATGTATGGCGGAGAAGGCCAGGCCCTTGCCGATGAGATGTACGGCGATGCCATAAAGGTCTTTCCCCTCGGTCTTACCCCCCCCGAATCAGGTATCTGGACCACTAAGCCGGTCAAGACCCTGGATGATATCAAGGGTCTTAAGGTCCGTTCCGCTGGTCTGAGCATGGAGCTCTGGCAGAAACTTGGAGCTTCCGTTGTCCTTCTTCCCGGCGGCGAGGTAGTACCTTCTCTCCGCAGAGGCGTTATCGACGGAGCTGAATTTGCATTCCCGAGCATGGACGTAGGACTTGGACTTCATGAAGTCTGCGATTACCTTATGGGTCCCCCGATCCACATGGGTTCCAACATTTTTCAGCTCGTCATCAACCCGGCAAAATGGGAAGCTCTTCCTGACGATCTGAAAGCAATTGTCAAAAATGCAGCTATAGCCGCTTCTTTCGAGGGTTATTCCCAGTTCTATGTTGATAGTAGTACGGCCTTTGATCAGATCAAGGAAGCTGGTGTGGAGATCAACAAGCTCTCCAAAGAAGACCAGATGAAGGCTCTCAAGCTTTCCTACGAGATCCTTGATGAGAAATCCGAGGAAGATCCAATGTTCAAGAAGGTTTGGGAATCACAGAAGCAGTTCCTCGAATCCTATGTGGACTTCTACAACTTTACTAAGTTCGATAAATAATAATTACAAAATTATTATTCTATGTTAACTGAAAAGCCTGGTTGGCCCGAAAGTTCGGGCCAACCTCTGGCATAGGAGGTAATCTGAATCTATGGGACTTTTAGATATCATAGAAAAGTTCAATGAAAAAGTAGGTATATTCGGTGCATGGCTTGTAATTCCCCTCAATGCCGTTGTGGTTTACGAAGTCCTGATAAGATATGTTTTGAACAGTCCTACTGACTGGGTATACGATACAGCCTGGATGTTATTCAGTGCCATGTTCCTTCTTGGAGGAGCCTATACAATGGTACATAAGAGACACGTCAGAATCGACATTATTTTCAGTTCTCTTCCCGCAAAATACCAGGCATGGTTTGACGTCTTCTTTTTCGCTATCCTGTTTCTTCCCATTATGGGTTTGCTGACCTGGAAGTCAGTTGATTTTGCAGCATTTGCCTGGTCACATGGAGAGAGGCTCTCTACCACACTCTGGAGATTCCCATCTGGTCCTGTTAAAACAGTTATTCCCATCGGTTTTGGAATGATGTTCATGCAGGGATTTGTGGAACTTTACAGAAATCTGCAGAAAGCTATTAAAGGAGAATCGGAATGAGTCCTGAAGTCCTTGCTGTTTCAATGTTAGTTATCCTTATAATCATGGTTATGTCAGGTATTCGCCTTGCATTTGCCATGATGTTCCTTGGGGTTACTTTTGGCGTGTATTACAGGGGCCCCGCGATGTTGTCCCTGTATATGCAGAATATTTTTGGGACGATGCAGAACGAGATTCTGATAGCCGTTCCGCTTTTTGTATTCATGGGCTGTATCCTTGAGAAAAGCGGAGCAGCCGAAAAATTGTTTAATACAATGTATAAGCTGCTTGGTCCTATTAAAGGCGGTCTTGCTCTTACAACGATAATAATCAGTACCCTTTTTGCTGCCTGCACAGGAGTAATAGCTGCATCGGTCACTACAATGACCCTTATGGCACTCCCGGCTATGTTGCAGAGGAATTATGATCATGGACTCTCAACAGGTGTTGTCTGTGCGGGTGGGACCCTTGGTATACTGATCCCCCCGAGTGTCATGCTGGTCGTACTTGGACCCATGACAAATCTTTCAGTTGCCAAATTGTTTTCAGGCGCACTTATGCCTGGTCTTCTGCTTGCCTCTCTGTATATCGCTTATATTGTTATCAGATGCTGGTTACAGCCATCGATCGCTCCTTCGATTTCCGATGAGGAAAGAGCCGAGAGTACAAACAAGCAGCTTCTCGTTCAGACCTTAGTTTATATGCTTCCCATTCTTGGTCTGCTTTTTGCTGTTCTTGGTTCTATTCTTTTAGGCATAGCTTCTCCAACAGAGGCATCCGCCCTTGGAGGACTTGGAGCAGTTATAATCGCCCTTCTCTACAGGAAACTTAATCTCAAAACTGTAAAAGATGCTGTTTACGAGACAATTAAGGTAACATCCATGGTGTTCTTTGTAATTGTTGGTGCATCCATGTTTACATCAGTGTTTCTTTTCATGCGTGGAGGAGCTCTTATAGAATCTGCTCTCCTCGGGCTTGGGCTTGGAAAGTGGGGAGTTGTCTTTGTAATGATGTTCACTGTTTTCATAATGGGCATGTTCCTCGACTGGATCGGTATCGTCTACATAGTAGTCCCGATCTTCCTCCCCATTGCAATACATCTCGGGATCGATCCACTTTACTTTGTTCTCCTCATATGCATTAATCTGCAGATGTCTTTCCTTACGCCGCCATTTGCCTATGCGATATTCTTCGTCAAGGGTGTTGCACCACCAAGTGTTACAACAAAAGAAATCTATTGGGGAGTCGCGCCCTTCGTAATTCTGCAGGCCATAGCGCTTACACTTTGCATTATCTGGCCTCAGATAGTTACGTGGCTTCCATCTATCGTAACCTAGTGGCATATAGATTAGCTGGAACTCTAAATTCAAGGAGGTATTTAAATGTGTGCTAAACCCGTAAGAAAAAAGGGGCCTTCCTCTATCAAAAAATATGACAAGGAGCTTCTTGAACATTTTTACGAAACAATGGTGAAAATCAGGTATTTTGAGACCAACATTGAGAAAAAGTTCCTTGCAGGCGAGATACCCGGATTTGTTCACCTTTATATAGGTGAAGAAGCCACAGGTACTGGTATTATGAGTAACCTTACGAAGAATGACTATATCGAGACCACTCACAGAGGTCATGGCCATACTATAGCTAAGGGTGCGGATCTCAAAAAGATGATGGCAGAGATATTCGGGAAAAAAACAGGTTTCTGCAAAGGTAAGGGCGGTTCCATGCATATTGCGGATTTCAGCGTGGGTATGCTTGGAGCAAACGGCATTGTCGGTGGTGGCTATACTCTCGCAACCGGTGCAGGTCTGGCGTGCAAGATGCTTGGAAGAAAAGATATTTCAGTAGTTTTCTTTGGAGATGGAGCATCAAACCGCGGAACCTTCCATGAAGCGGCCAACATGGCATCTGCATGGGATCTGCCAGTTCTTTTTGTCTGTGAAAATAACCAGTGGGCTTCAACCACTCCTTACCTGACAACTACATCTGTGGAAGATATTGCAGACAGGGCCCAGGGTTATGATATGCCTGGCGTAATAGTGGACGGCAATGACGTATTCGCAGTATATGAAGCTACAAAACAGCTTGTTGAAAAAATGCGCAATGGAGAGGGTCCTGCCCTTCTTGAATGCAAGACCTATCGTATTAAAGGACATTTCGTAGGAGATCCTGAAAAATACAGGACCAAGGAAGAGGTACAGAAGGTCTCCGATGAAAATGATCCAATAGTACGTTTCGAACAGAGAGTCCTTGAGGAAAAGGTTATGGACAGGAAAGAGCTTGACGAGATCAAAGACCGGGTTGTTAAAGAAGTTGATGAGGCTATAAAATTTGCAACAGAATCACCAGAGCCTGATCCTTCCGAATTATATCAGGACCTTTATGTATAGGGGCGGTGAATAATATGAGAGAAATTACATTTTCCCAGGCTACTCTTGAAGCAATGCAGGAGGAGATGAGCCGCGACAGCAATGTATTTATCATGGGGGAAGATATCGCAAGACAGGGTGGAATATTCGGCCAGTTTAAGGGTCTTCCTGATCAGTTCGGATCTGACAGGGTCAAGGATACACCTATAACAGAAACAGCCATATTGGGAGCATGCGTAGGTGCAGCCCTTGCCGGTATGCGTCCAATAGCCGATATGCATTTTGCGGACTTTATGGGTGTCTGTATGGATGAGATCTATAATCAGATGGCCAAGATCCATTACATGTTCGGTGGTCAGAAGACGGTCCCAATGGTACTCAGGGCTCCTGACGGACTTATTAACCAGGCAGCTGCCCAGCACTCCCAGAGCATAGAATCCTGGTTCATGCATGTTCCCGGACTCAAGGTTGTAATTCCTTCAAATCCTGCCGATGCCAAAGGTTTGCTCAAGTCAGCCATAAGAGATGATAATCCTGTAGTCTATTTTGAGCACAAGTCTCTGTTCAGAATGTCAGGCCCGGTTCCTGAAGAAGAATTCTTTACTCCCATAGGAAAGGCGAAGGTTGTTAAAGAGGGTAAGGATGTAACCCTTGTATCCTATTCACTTTGTTTCAACCATTGCCTGCAGGCAGCAGAGATGCTTGAAAAAGACGGCATCAGTGTAGAATGTGTCGATCTGAGAACTATTTCACCTATTGATAAAGAGACGATCCTTGAATCAATAGCTAAAACCAGCAGACTTGCTATCGCACATGAAGCTGTAAAACAGGGCGGAGTAGGAGCTGAAATTTCCGCTATTGTAGCTGAAGAAGGCATTGATTACCTTGATGCTCCGATTACAAGAGTTGGAGCTCCATTTACCCCGGTGCCTTTTGCCAAACCTCTTGAACAGGCTTACAGGGTAACCCCCGAAAAAATTGCTAATGCAATAAAAGGTATGTTTTAGAACGGAGGGTATTAAATGTCTGATGTAAGAACTTCTTCGGTACAGGTAACAGGAAAAAAAGTTGTTGCTCGCCTGATGCCTGGTACAGATCTTCTGGCCGGAGTACTTAAGGTTTGTAAAGATAATGATATTACAGCAGGATGTATAACTGCCATGCACGGCAGTCTTTCTAAAGCCAGATTTGTATGGGCCCTTCCTGCGCCGGGTACAAAAATGAATGCCAAGTACGGGGATCCTGTAGATATCGACGGGCCTCTCGAGTTTATATGCGGAAGTGGAATGATAGGCCAGTTCTCAGATACAGGCGAGACTGCTGTTCATCTTCATGGCGTTATCTCTGATCCTGAACAGGGCTTTCATGGTGCTCACTTTGTAGAAGGTGGTAATCCGGTGATGAGCACAATGGAAGTTCTTGTAGAAGGTTTTGATAATGTTGATATTCTGAGAGCATTTGACGAAGAAACTGAATTCCCTCTTTTTAATATCTACGAGAAGGGTGAATAAAATGAATGGACCGGCAGTAATAGATCTTTCAGGGAAAATAGTCGTTGTAACTGGTGCAAGCAGGGGGATAGGCAGAGCTATAGTCGAGTCCTTTTGTGAATCGGGAGCAACATGTGTGATCCTTGATATTCTTGAAGAAGCCGGCCGTCAGACTGCCATGGAACTTAATGCCCAGGGGAAGAAAGTTGACTTTCTTCCCCTGGACGTTTCTGATCACAGTGATGTTAAGAAAGCATTCACTGAGATTTTCTCAAAATATGGCAGGGTGGACGTACTGGTCAACGATGCTGGAGTAACTCTTCCCACTCCCTTTGCTGAATGTGATGAAAATGACTGGGAGCGTGTTATAGGAATAAACCTGAAGGGATGTTTCAATACATGTAATGCAGTTTTCCCGGAAATGATAAAGAATGGTTCAGGAAAAATTATTAATATAGCCTCTATCGCCGGAAAACTTGGAGGCGGATTTCGTGGAACTGCTATTTATGCAGCATCAAAAGCAGGTGTTATAGGACTCACCAAAGGTCTTGCAAGAGAAGGCGGTCCCAGTGGGATCAATGCGAATGCAGTCTGCCCGGGTGTTATAAGCACGGTCATGGGTAATTCCATCCCTGAAGAGCAGAAAAAACTCATTATAGAGGGTACCCCTTTGAAAAGATACGGAGAACCCAGAGAAATTGCCGATGTTGTCGTTTTCCTGGCTTCTGATATGGCAGGTCATGTAACAGGTGAGATCTTTGATGTAGACGGAGGAATAGTCAGAGACTGATTTTTTTCGTTCATTTTTGCAAAGGTGGGATAGTCTTGAAGTTTGATTTCAATGGTAAAAATGTTCTTGTTACTGGAGCAGCACAGGGCATAGGCCGTTCTATAGCACTTACTTTAGCATCTTGCGGTGCTAATATAGCCATAATAGACATGAATGTTGAGGGAGCAGGAGAGACAAAAGCCGAGATCGAGAAGAGCGGTGGAAAGTCCATGGTCTTCAAGGCAGATGTATCAAAACTGGAAATGGTTCAGGAAGTTATCGCCGAGGTCGAAGCAAGTTGGGGAAGTATAGATATACTTGTCAACAATGCAGGCATAGTTTCTCCAAAACCATTCCTTGAGACTACCCAGGAAGAATGGGACAAGATAATGGCAGTTAATCTCAAGGGAGTATACAACACCTGTTTTGCAGCTCTTCCCGGAATGATAGGTCGAAAATACGGCAAGATAGTAAATATCGCGTCCATCGCCGGCAAGAAGGGCGGGGGATTCTTTGGTAATACGATTTATGGTACATCAAAAGCTGGTGTTATTGCGCTTACCAAGGGAATTGCCAGGGAAGCCGGACCTTACGGTATAAATGCCAATGCTATATGCCCGGGACCGATAGAGACAAATATGTTATCAGGTTGTTCCAAAGAAAACAGGGAAAGGATCTTACAGGGAGTTCCTCTTAAAAAATTTGGACAACCACAGGATATTGCAAATATGGTTCTCTTCCTTGCTTCTGATTTTGCAAGTCACGTTACAGGCGAGATAACCGATGTCGATGGTGGAATAATGAGGGACAATTAGTCCTGGAGGAGTGTTTTCAATGGATGAAATGATGAAGGCTGTAGTCAAGACTGGTCCTTCTTTCGGGGGGAGTTTTCAAGATGCCCCGATCCCTTCACCAGGACCAGGGCAAGTCCTTGTAAAAGTACTTGCTACTGCGATCTGCGGAACAGATGTACATATATATGAATGGAATAAATGGGCTCAGGGTGCAGTAAAGTCATTACCTCAGATCATGGGACATGAGTTCAGCGGCAAAGTGGTCAGTCTGGGCGATGGTGTAACGGGGTTATCGGAGGGTGATTATGTAGCTGGAGAGACCCATGGTCCTTGCGGAAGATGTTACCAGTGTCTTAATGGTCAGCAGCACATATGTGCCAATATGATGCTTTTTGGTGTTCACTGTGATGGCTGTTTTGCCCAATATACGGTTCTTCCTGCTATATGTGCAAGAAAGATCCCTGAAAGTATACCAAGGGAATATGCAGCCATGATGGAACCTCTTGGAACAAGTGTGCGTTCTGCAATGGAAGTTGATCCCGCAGGATCTGTTGTTGCTGTAATAGGAGCAGGTCCTATAGGTCTGGGTGCGATAACAGCTCTCAGGGCACTGGGTGCAGCTAAGATAATTGCGAGCGATGTTTCCGAAGAACGACTGTCTGTTGCCAGAGATGTGGGTGCAGATGTCTGCATTAATCCCATGAAAGAGGATCTCTCCGAGCGGATTTTTGATCTGACAGAAAATGTTGGAGTAGATGCCTTCATAGATGCTTCAGGTAATACCACTGCCATTGCAGGTGCATTCAAGATTCTGCGAAAAGGCGGAAATGTTGCTCTTGTCGGCCTTCCATCAGATCCGTTCACCATCGATCTTGGACCAGAGGTGATCTTCAAGGAAGCAAAGATAAAAGGTATCCATGGAAGAAAAATGTTCAAGACATGGACCGTCATGGAGAATCTAATAGATTCAGGATCGTTAAAGCTTGCGCCGATAGTTACTCATAAAATGCCCCTTTCAAAATTTGACAAGGGTTTTGAATTGCTTAAGGAAGGCAGGGCATGCAAGATCATTCTTGATCCCTGGGCTTCAGAATAGTTTTAGATAAATGATCAGACTGCTGGAAGGGATTCCCCTTTCCGGATAATGATTTGTTGAGGAGGATTTCCCATGGCAACTTACGTTACAATGCCTAAGCTGGGATTGACCATGACTGAAGGTTTAATCTCAAGCTGGAATGTCAGTGAGGGCGATACCGTTACAAAAGGTGACATAATTCTTGTAGTTGCAACAGATAAACTTACATATGATGTAGAAGCTCCCGATGATGGAACTTTGCTCCAGGTGCTGGTCGAAGAAGGTCAGTCGGTTCCCGTAGGGGAGAACCTTGCTGTTATCGGTCAGGCTGGGGAAAAGATCGAAACAGCATCTCCGGCTGACACAAAGCCAGAGGAAGAAGTTCCTGAAAAAGAGGAAGTAGCGGAAGTCAAAACTGAGGTCTCGGAGAAACCCGATGTAAAGCACCAGGAAGGTCCGGTAAAAGCCTCACCTCTTGCGAGAAAATGGGCTTCAATATTCGGGCTTTCTCTTTCTGAAATTAAAGGTTCCGGTCCAGGTGAGAGGATCGTAAAAGAAGATGTAATGAAAGAAGCCGTGATGTTCAAGGCTTCACCCTCAGCAAGAAAAACAGCCAGAGATAATAATGTTGATATTACTGCTGTAACCGGTACAGGCCCCGAAGGACGTACAGTCAAAGCCGATGTTTTAAGATATCTGGAAGATCTTTCTGAAGGCAGGATAAAAGCTTCTCCTGTTGCATCAAAAATGGCCGAAGATCTTGGTGTGGACCTTGCTTCCATTGAGACCAGCGGCAGGATAATGAAAGAGGATGTACTCAGAGCCGCTGGTGCAGAAGAAGTATCAGAAAAGCCGGAAACAGTTAAGGGAAAGGCTCTTTCTGAGAAGACCGTGACAGGTGATAAGAGAGTTCCTCTTTCACCAATGAGGAAAGTCATCGCAGAGAGAATGACCCAGAGTTCAAATACAATTCCATCTGTGGTCTTCAATATGGAAGTGGACTTTTCGGAGATCATTTCTTTCCGTAAACGAATAAAGGATCAGGTATCTTCTGGAGGGGCAAAATTATCCTTTAACGATATTCTAATGAAGGTCTGCAGCAGAGCGCTGGAGGATTATCCGATGGCGAATGCAAGCTACGATGAAGCATCAAACGAGTATATATTGCATTCAGACGTTAATATTGGTCTTGCAGTAGCTATTGAAGGCGGGCTCGTTGTACCTAATGTAAAGGCAGTTCAGAGCAAAAATCTTCAGGAAATTGCTTCAGCTACAGATGAATTAGTGGAAAAAGCAAGAACAGGAAAGCTTTCCATGGACGAAATGCAGGGAGGCACATTTACTATAACCAATCTTGGAATGTTTGGAATGCAGGACTTTACTCCAATTATCAACCCACCTGAAGCATGTATCTTTGCTGTTAACGCCATAACTGAAAAGCCTGTAGTTAGAGACGGGGAAATTGTGATCAGACCAATGTCTAATATTGGTTTGACCGCAGATCACAGAATCCTTGATGGTGCAGATGCAGCTAAATTCCTGGCCAGGATACGTGAAATTATAGAAAATCCCTATCTGCTTCTGGTCTAAAACTTTTCTCCGGGCGGTGCGTTTACCCCCTGTAAGAACCCCGCCCGGATATTCATAAAACCGGATTAACAAGCCTATTTTTGAGGAGGAATATTTTAGTAATGGCTAACGAAATTACAATGCCTAAACTTGGTCTTACAATGACCGAGGGTACAGTTTCCGAGTGGAAAAAACAGGAGGGTGATCCCGTTGAGAAGGGTGAGATCATTCTTGTTGTTGCAACTGATAAACTTACCTTTGAAGTTGAAGCAGAGCAAAGCGGAGTCCTGGCGAAGATCCTGGTCCCTGCTGGAAGTTCGGCTGCTGTTTCAGATGCAGTAGGAATTATAGCAGCACCAGGAGAAGAAGTAGAAACTTCATCTCCTGCCGCTGAAGAACCTGTGACTAAGGAAAAGCCAGTAAAGATTGAAAGTGAGACTTCAGCTTCACCTGAGAAAAAACCGGTTGAAAGTTCTGAAATGTCAGAGGCTGGAATAGGAGAAGGTACTTCAGTACTGGTAATAGGTGCAGGTCCCGGTGGTTACGTTTCAGCGATAAGGGCGGCACAACTTGGTGCTGACGTAACTATTGTCGACAGAAAATACTATGGCGGCACATGTCTCAACGTCGGTTGTATTCCGACAAAGGTCCTTCTTCATACAGTTGAACTTTTTAACGCAGTTAAAGAGGGCGAAATGATAGGTTTAAAAGCAGACAATGTAGAAGTTGACTGGTCTGCCCTGATGAAACGAAAGGAACAGGTTACTGCTCAGCTGGTTGGAGGCGTAAGATCTCTTCTTTCTTCAAACGGAGTAAAAATGCTTGAAGGAGATGCTTCTTTTATTTCTGATTCCGAGATCAGGGTCAGCAGTTCCGGAAAAGATCAGGTCCTTTCTCCGGATTACTGTATTATAGCCGCCGGATCAGAGCCCGTAGTCCCGCCTGTACCGGGGATCGACTCGAAGAGTGTCATTACAAGTAATGAAGCTCTGAGCCTTGATAAAGTTCCTGATTCAATGACTATCGTTGGAGGCGGAGTAATTGGTGTTGAATTTGCATCAATTTTTGCCAGCCTTGGTACCAGGGTGACAATTGTTGAAATGTTGCCTGAGATCCTTCCGAATACTGACAAAGAAATCGTAGCAGTACTCAAAAGTGTACTTGCTGCGAAGGGTGTTGAAATTCTTACGTCTTCGAAGGTAACCCGTTTCAGAGAAGAAAATGGATCTCTGGTATCAGAAGTCAAGATGTCCGAAGGAGACAGGGAGATCATAACCGAAAAGGTGCTTGTTTCTGTTGGAAGGAAACCCTCTACATCCACGCTTGGACTTGAAAACACCGGGGTTAAGATGGACAGGGCAAAGATCATTATCGATAAGAAAATGAAAACAAGTGTAGATAGTATATATGCCATTGGAGATTGCTGCAGTCCTATAATGCTTGCTCATGTAGCATCCAGAGAAGGTGAGGTTGCTGCTGAAAATATTATGGGGCATAAGACCGTAATGGATTACAAGACTAATCCTGGAGCAGTTTATACGTCTCCTGAAATTGCCTGGGCTGGATTGACAGAAGAACAGGCAGTTGAAAAGGGGCATAATGTAAAGATCGGAAAATTCCCCCTTATAGCTAATGGCAAAAGTCTAATCATGAATGAAACCGAAGGATTCATCAAGTTCGTTGTTGATGAGAAGTATGATGAGATCCTGGGAGTTCATATCATTGGGCCAAGAGCTACAGACCTGATCGTTGAAGCAGCTCTTGCACTCCGTCTTGAAGCCACCATCGACGAGATAGTCACTACAATTCATGCTCATCCAACCATAGGAGAGGCGCTTGGAGAGGCTGCACTGGATGTAAATAACATTGCAGTACACATTCCTCCGCGTAAGTAACACCTTATCCGTTAAATAAAAAAATGTACTTGTCAAAAAGGCAGGGAGCCTGAGTTCAGGTCCCCTGCCTTTTTGATATTTGAAATGATCATTGACAAAGACAGTTAATTTGGGTAATCTTTATATGCAGGAAATCCTGCATATAAAGATTAATCTGCAGGAAAAACGTAGAGAGTGAGTGTGATAGAGATGCTGAAAACGAGAATTGAAAACAGACTTGATAAACTATCTTCAGGACAGGTTGATGCTGCCCGGTTCATACTGAAAAATCCAGGTGAAGCAGCATTTCTTACAGCTTCACAGATAGGCAGCAGGGCAGGCGTTAGTGAGTCTACTGTTATAAGGCTCGCGGGTGCACTTGGCTATTCAGGTTTTCCCGAGCTTAAATCTGCTGTCCAGAAGCATCTGATGGAACATTTATCCACTCTTGAAAGATACAGAGATTACGAAAATGCAGCAGAAGAAGACTTTCTTGAAAGAATCGCGGAATCAGCCCAGAAGACCATTTCTCTTACAAGATGGCAAGTGGACAGGGCGACTATTAACGATCTCTCGTCAAGAATAATTACCGCACCTGCGATCTTTATTTTTGGGCAGAAAAGTTCCTACTCTCTGGCATTCTATCTTTCCTATTATCTGTCCTGGTTCCTTCCGAATACATATTTACTTGACAGTCACCTTGCTTTTGAAAAGATAGCTGGAACAGGAAAGAATACTCTTGCTATTGGTATCAGTTTCCCGCGTTTTTCGGGGTGGACCAATGATCTCCTGAATTTTGCGAAAGAAGAGGGAATTCATACAGCAGCAATTACAAGTGATTTTAACAGTCCCCTTTCAGAAGTCTCCGATTGTGTAGTTTCTGTTCCATGGAACCCCATATCATTTATAGATTCTTTTACGGCCCCTCTCTGTGTGATAAATGCAGTAATTCTAACAGTCGCCCATGAAATGGGTGAGCATACCAATCTGCAACTGGAAAAGCTTGAGAGAGTATGGGAAGAGAAAGGGATATATACTCCCGGGGATTGATATTGATTTAAAACAAGCAATATTTCAATTATAAAAGAAGGAGTTGAGTAACTTGGCTGATTTTGGAAACTACATTCCTCGAAATTACAAAAGCAAACTTCGAAGGGCTGTCAAAGCTGAAGGTATCTATATTTATGATGAACAGGGCAAGTCCTATATTGATGGTTGCTGCGGTGCCCTGATCTCCAGCCTCGGTCATGGAAATAAATATATAGCAGATGCAATTTATAACCAGCTCCAGATAATCGAATTTGCACATCCCTCACGGTGGCGCAATGATTCCATTGAAGAAGCGGCAAAGGAAGTGGCATCGATTACTCCCGGGGATCTTAACAATATCTGGTTTGTCAGCGGAGGAAGTGAAGCCATTGAATCAGCCATGAAGCTGGCCAGGCAGTATTATGTTGAAAGAGATGGTGTCGATTCTTCGAAATATATAACCATAGGCAGATGGAATTCCTATCACGGAAGTACTCTTGGGGCTATGGCACTTGCGGGAAGTATGGCCCGCAGAAAAACTTTTTATCCAATGTACAAAGAATATCCCAAGATAAATTCTCATTATTGCTATCGCTGTCCATATGGTCTTGAATATCCCTCGTGTGGGATCAGATGTGCTCATATGCTTGAGAGTACTATCCGTCAGGTTGGTTCCCAGTACGTTGCGGCGTTTTTCGCGGAACCAGTGGTAGGTTCCACAGTTGGAGCTCTCAATCCGCCAGATGAATACTGGCCCATTATACGTGATATATGCACAAGGTACGACGTCCTTCTGGTAGCTGATGAAGTTATGACGGGTTTTGGAAGAACTGGCAGGTATTTCTGTCTGGATCACTGGGATGTAGTCCCAGACATAATAGCTTCTGCAAAGGCCATGTCCGGGGGTTATTCACCAGCAGGAGGCATAATGGTTTCAGAAAGGATCATGGATATTCTGAAAAACGGTTCCGGGCATTTTGAACATGGACATACTTACAACGGTAATCCTGTAACAGGTGCGGCAGTTGCAGCCGCGATACGTTACATGAAAAAAAACAATATATTTGAAAATGCTGCAGTACAGGGGAAATATCTCGGTGAAATGCTCAGGAAAATGGACAGGTTTTTCTTTGTGGGAGATATAAGAGGCCTGGGTCTCATGAGAGGTATTGAGATCGTTATGGATAAAGGATCAAAGAAAAGTTTTCCGCCGAGAGTGAACGCTGCATCGATAGTGACTGAAGAACTAATGAAAGAAGGACTCGTTGTTTATCCAGGCAAGGGCATGGTCGATGGCATGGAAGGAGACCAGTTTATGTTGGCTCCGCCTCTGATCGTAAACAACAAAGATGTAGATGAAATACTTGATCGACTCGAAAGGGGACTCGAAAAAAGTTCCGTTCTTCTGGAAAACGAAATTAACAGGGGGTGAGGAAGTTCGGAGAGAATTCTGGATTTAATGTTTCAAGGGGGGAACAACGAAAAAGGATCACAATTTAAGGAGGGAAAATTATGAAGAGATTTATTGTTCCATTCGCTATTGCTGTTGTTATCTGTTTTTCAGCTGCTGCCTTTGCAGTTACGTTTGTAACTATAGGTTCAGGCGGCGTAGGAGGTACATATTATCCTCTGGGTGGTTCAATGGCAGAAGTCCTTTCAAAGGCTGATATCGGGGTCAAGGCAAATTCAAGATCCACAGCTGCTTCAAAGGAGAACTGCCGCCTTCTTGCAGCTGAAAAAGTTCAGCTTGGCATGGCCATGGGTTCAAGCCTTTTTATGGCCTACAATGGTACTGATGCTTTCGAAAAAGATGGCAAACTTCCTCTCTCCATTCTTTTTAATATGTATCCTGCACCACAGCATCTCGTTACTGTAGCCAGAACAGGGATCGAAAAATTTGAAGATCTCAAGGGTAAAAAGGTATCCATAGGAGCACCTGGCAGCGGGAACCAGGTTCTTACAAAGATGATCCTTGAAGCAGCGGGTATCGATCCGGAAAAGGAATATAAGATGCAGCAGTTGACACAGCCGGAAGCTGCAATGGCTCTTAAGGACGGTAACGTGGACGCCGTTTTCTGGAATTTCTCCGCTCCTGGGGCAGCTGTAATGGAAGTTGGAGCTGTAAGAGATGTAAAACTTATCTCTATTCCTGAAGATGTAATTAAGAAAGTAACAGAAATGCATCCGGAGGTTTTTGCCTATACGATGAAGGCAGGAACTTATGATGATGTAGATTATGATGTTGCCACTATTGCTGATGGTAACTACATGGTCGTTCGCAAAGATATGGATGAGGGGCTTGCATACGACCTGGTTAAAACCATGCTTGAGAACAAGAATAAATTCATGGATGTTACTCCCCAGGCGGCACATTTTGTTCCCGAAGAGGCGAGCGTAGGGATCATTCCATTCCACCCTGGTGCGGTGAAATACTTTGAGGAAAATGGTATAGGCATGTAATTCATGATTAGAGATCCAGGGGCAGATATCTGCCCCTGGATCTCTAATGTTCTTATCCACATAACTCGGGGAGGATTACACTGCATGAGTGAAAACAGAGAAAATCAGGTTCATGAAAATAAGAATTCAGATCATTTACTGGATAAGATTGAGGGAGGCAAGCGTGATCTGGAAGGGTGGCAGCATTATCTTGTCTCCGGAATAGCTCTTTCGGCATCACTGTTTCATCTTTATACTGCATATTTTGGTTTACTTCCAGCAATGTACCAGAGGGCGATCCACTGGATGTTCATGGGTACAATTATATTTCTTCTTTATCCTGTTTCCGGAAAAAGACCTCGTAAAAAAATAGACTTCTGGGACTGGATATTTGCCGGATTACTTGTAGCAGGATGTCTTAATATAATTATGAACTGGGAAGCAATTGCCATGCGGGCGGGAGCTCCCATCCCTTCCGATATATATATGGGAGGGATCATGGTTTTCCTCGTTATAGAAGCCACCAGGCGAACAGTCGGATGGCCCCTTCCTATTGTAGCCATTCTGTCACTGTGTTATGCCTTGTTCGGTCCATACCTGCCAGGAATGTTCGCACATGCAGGATTTCCCTTCAGTGACCTGGCTTCATTTGAATATCTGAGAACTGATGGAATATTCGGGGTACCTCTCGGGGTCTCTGCAAGTTTTATATTTCTCTTTGTCCTTTTTGGTTCCATCCTTAATGTCTCGGGGGCAGGCCAGTTCTTCATTGACCTTGCCCTGGCACTTACGGGAAAAAGTCGCGGTGGACCAGCAAAGGCTGCAGTTGTTTCAAGTGCCCTTATGGGAAGTGTTTCGGGGAGTTCTGTGGCGAATACTGTAACGACGGGCTCATTTACTATTCCTCTTATGAAAAGTGTGGGCTATCCTGCTCATTTTGCAGGTGCTGTAGAGGCGGCATCTTCTACAGGTGGACAGATCATGCCGCCTGTTATGGGTGCAGCTGCATTTGTAATGGCTCAGTTCCTGGGTATTTCATATTGGACCATAGTGGTATCGGCAGCCATTCCTGCACTTTTATATTTCTTTTCAATTTTTACAATGGTTCATTTCAGGGCAGGGAGGGAAGGTATCAAAGGTATTCCGGAGGAGAAACTTCCCAAGGTCGGAGTCGTGCTTAAAAAAGGATGGCATCTCCTTCTTCCCGTGGTAATTCTTATTGTGTTTCTGGCGTTGGGCTATTCTGCGATCAAGGCTGTTTTCTGGTCTATAGTTTTTCTTCTTCTGGCCAGCTGGATGGGGGAAAAGAAAAACAGGATGACACCTTCCAGGACAATACAAGCTTTTATTCAGGGTGCTGTTATGGCGGTGGAGGTTGCTGCGGCCTGTGCCTGCGCAGGTTTAATAATAGGTGTTGTGGGAATAACAGGTCTTGGACTGGCTTTTACCTCCTTTATCATAGATCTTTCTCATGGGATTTTATGGCTTGCACTTGCTTTAACAATGGTAGCCTCGATAATTCTGGGCATGGGACTTCCTACAACTGCAAAATATATAATTCTGTCAACTCTTGCTGCTCCGGCCATACATCAGATGGGTATCCCTATGCTGGCAGCTCATCTATTCATTCTGTATTTTGGGGTAATTGCAGATGTTACTCCTCCCGTAGCCCTCGCTGCCTATGCAGGAGCGGGTATTGCCGGTTCAAATGCAATGAAAACGGGTTTTGCAGCTCTTGGCCTGGCTATTGCAGGTTTTATTGTTCCGTATATGTTCGCCTATAACCAGGCTCTCCTTTTTCAGGGACCTCTTGTCAAAATAGCTCTCTCGACATTTACAGCAATGTTAGGCGTTATCGCTCTCGCAGCAGCAGTACAGGGGTTTTTCAGGAGAAACCTTTATATGATAGAAAGGCTGATGTTTGCAGTAGTTGCCATTTCTCTTATAAAACCCGGAATAAAGACAGATATATTCGGGGTTGTATTTCTTTCTGGAATGTATTTCTTCCAGATGAGAATAAAAACAGATAAAGAAGAAAGGAGTGATCCAGAACATGCCGTCAAAAATGATTAAACCAGTAATGTCAGCAGAAGAAGCTGTCAAACATATTGTTCAGGGTTCTTCTGTAATGGTGGGTGGTTTTAACTACGGTGGTGTTCCTTATACCCTTGTTGATGCACTGGTAGATTATGGTGTCAAAGATATTGAACTTATAGCCAACGACACTCTTTACGAAGGGGTAGGCCATGGGAAACTTATCCAGACAGAACAGGTGAAAAAGGTAATAGCATCACATGTAGGTCTTAACAAAGCGACCCAGAGGCTTTTTAACGAGGAGAAACTTGAGTTGGAGCTTGTCCCCCAGGGAACTTTCGTAGAGAGAATACGGGCCGGAGGGTTCGGCTTTGGTGGATTCCTGACTCCCACGGGTGTGGGAACAGTCCATGAGAAAGGCAAAGAAGTAATGGAAGTCCAGGGCAGGAAATATATACTTGAACTTCCCCTTAAAGCCGATGTGGCCCTAATCAGGGGGTATAAGGCAGACAGGTATGGCAACCTCACATATTTTGGGACAAACCGCAACTTCAACCCCCTGATGGCAACTGCTGCTGAGATAGTAATTGCAGAAGTCGATTCTATTTGTGAGGTGGGGGAGATCGATCCAAATGATGTGGTCACCCCTGGTATTCTGGTGGATTATCTTGTTCTTAAGGGGGATTCCTATTATGCTACAAGAACTTGATAAAGATACAGCACGAAACAGGATAGCGAAAAGAATTGCCCTTGATTTCGAGGATGGGGCAGTTGTGAACCTCGGGATAGGAATACCAACCCTTGTCTCCGATTACATTCCCGAGGATGTGCACATTACTTTTCAGACTGAAAATGGAGTGGTGGGGGCAGGTCCTATGCCTCCAGAAGAAGATCTGAGGTTCATAGGTGCAGGAGGAAGGTGTCTGAGTCTTTTACCTGGTGCTGCGCTTATCGCAAGTGATTTCAGTTTTGGTCTTATAAGAGGTGGGCACCTTGATGCAACTGTTCTTGGAGCCCTTGAGGTGGATGCCGAAGGAAATCTGGCAAACTGGTGGATTCCCGGAAAGCTCGTTCCCGGTATGGGAGGAGCAATGGACCTCGTAACAGGGGCAAAAAGGGTGATCATAGCAACCACACTTCTCACAAAAAAGCAGGAGCCGAAAATAATTCAAAAATGTTCTCTTCCGATGACCGGTGTGAAAGTGGTTGACACGGTAGTTACAGAGCACTGCCTTTTCAGAGTGATCGACGGAGAGCTTACTCTTTGTGAAGTTGCCCCCGGAGTAACTGCAGAAGATATCGTAGAGAATACATTCCCGGAGCTGAAAATAGCTTTAGATCTGGAAAAGATGAAGGGGATCAGTAAGATTGACTGATAATGAGTTAGAAAGGACGTTTTGATATGGGAAAACCGGTAATAATTAGCGCCTGCCGCACCCCGGGAGGAAAATTCGGAGGAGCTTTTTCAAAACTTGATGCCCCCGAACTTGGCAGCATTGCCTTAAAAGAAGCAGTTAAAAGAAGCGGGATCTCTACCGGAGAAATAGCAGAAGTGATAATGGGAAATGGCTGGCAGGCAGGTGTTGGGGCAAATCCAGCAAGGATAGCAATGTTCAGGGCCGGTATGCCCCAGGATATTCCTGCTTTTACCCTGAACAAAAGATGTGGTTCCGGGTTGAGAGCTGCCATGATAGGTTGTGACCGTATAAGGCTTGGAGACGTGAAAGTCATTGTTGCGGGCGGGATGGAAAATGCTTCCAATGTTCCCTATGCACTTCCGGAAGCCCGCTGGGGACATCGTATGGGAGAAAAAAAAGTACTTGATATTCTTCACAAAGATGGATTCATGTGTCCACTTGCTAATATGATGATGGGGACAGCCACGGAGCTCCTCGTGGACAAATATGGAATAACCAGGAAAGAGCAGGATGAATTTGCCCTGGGAAGCCACAAGAAAGCTGTGGAGGCTACCGAAAAGGGATATTTCTCTGAGGAGATCGTGCCTGTTAATGTGAAAGACAGAAAAAAGGGTGAGATCCTTGTAGATACAGATGAGATCCCAAGAAAAGATACTTCATTAGAGAAGCTTGGCAGACTTCCGGCCATCTTCAAGGAAAACGGGACAATTACAGCAGGTTCAAGTTCGGCTCTATGTGATGCAGGAAGCGCTCTTGTTGTGGCAGATGAAGAATGGGCCGCAGCATCCGGTCACAAACCTCTGGCCGAGATCGTCGGCTATGCCAGCGGCGCGCTGGAGGCAGAATATTTCGGCCTTGGACCGGCAGTGGCTACGCCAAAAGCTCTTGAAATGGCTGGATTGAGTCTTGAGGATATGGATCTGATAGAGCTTAACGAGGCTTTTGCAGCCCAGGTTCTTGGAGTAAACATGGTAATGCCTTTTGATATGGATAAATGCAATGTCAACGGCGGTGCCATTGCTCTGGGACATCCCATCGGTGCAACCGGAAGCAAGATACTTACAACTCTTATTTATGCGTTGAAGAACAGGGATAAGGAATATGGTCTTGCCACTGCATGTATTGGCGGTGGCCAGGGTGTGGCCATGGTCATAAAAAGGATTTGAAGGGAATATCCGATCGATATTTTATTAGAGTAAGGGGAACTGAACAGTTCCCCTTACTCTTTAAGGACTCAGAAAATCGATGATCTCCTTCTTGTCTGCTCCGTTGAAATAATGACCTATCTGTTTGTGTTCGAGTGCTTCAATTATTGATTCTCTTTCGTATTTGATCCCTGAAAGGTCTTTCTCAAGATTTTCAAGGTTGCCGCTGCTGAAAAAATCTCCATAAAACTTACAGTTCTGAATAACACCATTTATTACGTTAAGAAGCGCTTCCAGTTTCCCAAAACTGAAACGGTACTCTTTTTTTTCGCTAAATTCCGGTGATTTACCATAAACCCAATCCCAGGCTCTATATTTGTTGTCAGCGAGATCCTTTATTTCCCCAAGTTCCTTATCTTTCAGTTTGTATTCTTCAAAGCCCTGTCCCTCGAAACGGATCTCTGCAAGAAGAAAGCTTTTGAATTCATTTACATTCATATGTTCCTTTAAATGTGGTTTGATGTTCGTAACACGGCTTCTTACAGACTTGAGTCCCTTTGAGACAAATTTTTCCGGGGATACATTAAGAGCACTTGAAAGAACGGAAAGATCGGAATCGAACAGGAGAGTTCCGTGATGAAGCAGTTTGCCCTTCCTCATGTGCTGAGCATTGCCTGAAAACTTTTTACCCTCTATTGTAAGATCGTTTCTGCTGTTAAAATCAGCCTTTACACCTTTTTGCCTAAGTACCTCCACGATGGGTTTGCAGTAGGTTCCGAAGTCGAATACATGTTCTGAATCTCTGTCCACGATAAAGGTATAGTTGAGATTCCCCCTGTCATGATAAACTGTGCCGCCCCCAGATATCCTCCGGACCACATTGATCGATCTGCTATTTACGTATTCATAGTTTATCTCTTCCAGGGTATTCTGGAATCTTCCAACTACAATAGTAGGATCATTCTGCCAGAGCATGAAGATCGTTTCTTTACTACCCGAGATCCTGTTAAACAGATATTCTTCAACAGCAAGATTGAAACATGGGTCAAACGAGCCGGTCTCAATATATTTCATTTTAGATCACCTTCAAATGATTTTTCCGCAATGATAACACATTTTTCTGTAAATTCTATTATGTTAAAATTCAGGATTTAGTGAACTTGTTTTCAAATTGCGTTACGATATCGTACTTTCTTGAATATATAGTGTTTTTCAGGTATGCTTTATTAGCCCTGATAAAGTAATAGCTGATCTCATTTCTGACATGTTTTTATTCTTATAGTCTTCTGTGATCTATGTTCCCTTCGCAAAATCGATAATGAGGTGATTCATATGACCGATAATTCAAGAATGGTGGTAGTTTCAAACCGCCTCCCGATTTCTCTTTCGAAAACATCTGATGGTACTTGGGATCCCAGCCCCAGTGCCGGAGGCCTTGTCACTGCAGTCAGTCCAGTCCTTCGTGATCGTGGGGGACTCTGGATAGGTTGGACTGGTACCGCAAAGGAAGATCTTGACCTTAAAGTCCTTAAAAAACTGCTTGGGCCAGTTTCAAAAGATATGGGATACAGACTTATTCCAATCCTGTTGAACAGGGAAGAGATAAATAATTATTACTACGGATTCTCAAATGAGGTTATCTGGCCCCTCTTTCATGATCTTCAGACTATCTGTTATTTCAACCCGGTTTACGCCCAGGCCTATATATCAGTCAACAGGACTTTTGCCAAAGTTGTTGCTGCTCATACAAGAGAGGAAGATTTTCTCTGGGTACATGATTACCATCTTATTCCACTCGCGAGAGTATTGAAGGAAAGTAACGAAAAACGAAAATGTTTCTTTTTCCTTCATATCACTTTTCCTCCAAGAGATATACTGATGAAGTTGCCCTGGAGAGAACAGCTTCTCAGAGATCTTATGGAATTTGAAATGATAGGCTTTCAGAGCCTGAGGGACAGAAGGAATTTTGTTGACTGCCTTCGGGTATTCGATCCGAATACCAAAGTAGCCGGCAAGGGACCTGTATTGGAGAATATAAGTGCCTTTGGTAAAAGTACAAAAGCTGCGGGATTGCCCATAAGTATAGATTTTCGAGCATTTGAAGAGCTTGCTTCAAAGCCTGAAACAGATGATAAGGTAAAGGATATCTTGAGTACCAGGGGCAATATAAAGACCATACTCGGTGTCGACAGGCTTGATTATACCAAGGGGATACCTGAAAAACTTCAGGCATTTAGAACAGCTCTGGAAAAAAACCCGGAACTCAGAGAAAATGTAACACTTGTTCAACTTCTTGTACCAAGCAGAGAAGATGTACCGGCGTATAAAAACCTTAAAGGAGATATAGAAAAGCTTGTCAGCCAGATCAATGGTGAATTCGGAATACATGACTGGACACCTGTTAAGTATATCCACAGGTCAGTACCGAGAGATGAACTTGTAGCCATGTATCGTGCCGCGGAAATCTGCCTTGTCACATCCCTCAAAGACGGTATGAACCTTGTTGCAAAGGAATACTGTGCTTCTCAGATAGATGATAGGGGTGTTCTGATACTTAGTGAATTTGCCGGAGCTGCCATACAGTTAGGAAAGGATGCCCTTCTCGTTAACCCTCATGACAGGGAGGGAACAGCGGATGCGATAATCAGGGCTCTGAATATGCCAATTGAGGAAAAGATAGAAAGAATGTCCTCAATGCGACGATCAATAAGGAAAAGGGATGTTTTCTGGTGGGTAAATAATTTTTTGAGGGCTGCCATGAACAGGAAATTGAAGGATTTCCCGGAGAGGGAAATAGCCCCTTTCCGGCCTCACAGATCTCACGAAAAATTAGCCCGTTCAGAACGGAACGTTTAGCTGTTTTACAGAAAACTGGTTTAAATCATTTAACGCGGTCTGAATACCTGGCGTCTGTTTTGCTGATGTACTTATCCTGGCAAGGGAGAGGGAATATTTTAGTGTCTCAACGATGAACCTGTCAGGTAGACCGCATGATCCAGTACGGGAATATACCTTTACCCTTTTTTCAGGGTTACATCCCGGTGGTAAGTGCTTAAAATCCAAAAAACCAGGTTTATTGAAGAGTATTCTTGAAGAGATGCTATACAGATCGAAACAGTCGCTCAATGATGTATGAGGCATTCTGCCGGGCATTGATGTTTCAGCATAATTTACTGCTGAAGGCGCTTTCAGTTTTTTGGCGGTAAGTGCTTTTGCTTCTTCGAGCCGGGGCCATTTATAGCCGTTCCTTCCTCCCGGTATGGAGCAGAATCCGGTGAGTCCGAGCATTGAACACCACCATTTCCTTTCGGTTCTTATATTGTCCGGCAGAAATGATGTATCAAAAGAAAGGTTATGTACTGCAATGCCATCTACACAGTGTTGATCCCAGAAAAGTGAAAGTGCAGATATGTCATCCTTAAAATATTCCGGGTATCTTTCTACTGTTCTTAACCAGTGTATGCGGTTATAGTTCAATCCATGGATCTGTACTGCTTTAAGGTCGAGTTTTTCAATGGGGAAGTAGAACCTGTTGAAAAAATCGATTATTCTGCCCTGATCGTCAAAAATTATTGAAGAAGCTGAAAGGACGGATCTTCCTTTAAATCCATTGGTCTCAAGGTCTAAAGTTGCAATTTTCACTTCAGGGTTCACAACCTCTCAATAATATATTCTCGATCATGGATAAAAGGTTACAAATTAAAAATGGCAGGGTAAACTTTCAAGGTCAGCCCTGCCATTCTAATTGTTTAATATGACTTAGCAGGTTGTACAGGCATTTGTTGACTCAATAAATTCCTTCATCTTTTCGAGGCCTTCTCTTATTTCATCCTTGTTTATTCCTGAATAGGCAAGCCTTATGTAATTCTGGGTTTCACCCGGCAGAGGAGTACCAAAATGTTTTCTGGTTGTAAAAGATACGCCTGTTTTATCCAGTATAACCTTTCTGAAATCTTCCACATCAGTAATACCCATTTTTTCCATAGCTTGAGTAACGTTTGGGAAAAGGTAGAAAGTACTGTTAGGTCTGTGCACTTTTATACCATCTATACTGTTAAGTATATCCACAGCCACATCCCGTCGTTCTTTCAGAATTTCCAGCAGTTTTTTTGTTTCATCAAGAGGTCCTTTAAGTGCTTCAACGGCTGCCCATTGAACAAACTGGTTTGTACATGATTCATCATTGACGTTGAACCTCGATATCTGAGAAATGATATCTTCAGGTCCAACTGCTGCTCCAAGGCGCCAGCCTGTCATGGCGAATTTTTTTGAAAAAGTGTAAAGAATTACAGTTCTATCTTGCATGCCGGGAAGGGTGGCTATGCTTTTTCCGGTTTCATCATACAGAATATCAAAATAAGCCTCGTCGCTGAGAACGTAAAGATCATTTTCGATACACAGTTTAGCAAGTTCTTCCATTTCTGCATCGTCTGATTCTGCGCTTGTGGGGTTGTGGTAATTGTTGTAGATAAAGATCCTGGTGCGTGGATTAAGCTGTTTTCTTATTGAATCGAAATCAAGGGCAAATCCCGAATCTGTTTCAATAAAACCATAAGGTCTCGCGACTCCCTCATGAAAATTTATCATGGATTCATATATAGGATAACCCGGATTTGGGTAAAGCACCTCATCTCCCGGGTTCATGAGAGTCATAAGGAATTTGCCTATTACGGGTTTACCTCCTGTTTGTATACTTACATTGTCTTTATTGAGATCGATCCCTCTGGCGTCTCCAATATCTTTTGCAAGCAACTCTCTTAAGGGAGCGATACCCGCGTTAGGACAATATCCCGTTTTTCCGTCCCTCATTGCTGTGACTGCCGCATCGATAATATTTTCCGGAGTTCCGATGTCGAGATCCCCAAGGTGGAAAGGATAGATCTTCATCCCTTTTGCTGACAATGCTCCGGCTTCGGCTCCTACCGCAAATGCAGTTTCTGTGCCAAGCTTATCAAGTCGATCAGCGAATCTTCTGCTCATTTACAGCATCCTCCATTTCTCATTTTCAGCACGTCCTTTACAGCCTCTGCTATTGCTGCGTCAGTTAGGCCATATGCGTTCATAAGTTCCGAGGGTGATCCTGATTGGCCAAAACGATCTTTTATGCCGACCATCCTCATGGGGACAGGGCAGTTAAGGGAGAGGACTTCACTTACAGCACTTCCAAATCCACCCATTATCTGGTGTTCTTCTGCGGTTACTACTGCACCTGTTTTTGCTGCAGCTGAAATTATGGTGTCTTTATCAATGGGTTTTATGGTATGTGAATTTATGACCTGAGCAGATATCCCTTCATCCGCAAGTTTTTGAGCGGCAACAAGCGCTTCATAGACCATTACACCACAGGCAATAATAGATACATCGGTCCCATCCCGATATATTTCGGCTTTACCGATCTGAAATGGTGTTTCTGAAGTAGTTATTGATGGCACTTTTTCTCTTCCAAAACGGATCACTACAGGTCCATTAATTTCAGCAGATGCGATAGTAGCCTTGAGGGTTTCCTGGTAATCTGCAGGCGATATGACCGTCATATTGGGGATGGTCCTTGTTATTGCAATATCCTCGAGAGCCTGATGGGTTGCTCCATCCGGTCCAACTGAAATGCCTCCATGGCCCGAGCCGAGTTTTACATTTAGTTTTGCATATGCAACAGTTGTACGGATCTGATCCCAGGCTCTTCCTGTGCAGAAGACGCCATAAGTGCTTACGAAAGGGATCTTGCCGGAGAGGGATAGTCCGGCAGCAATGCCCATCATATCCTGTTCTGCAATTCCTGTCTGTACAAATCTGTCTGGGAATTCCCTGTAGAACCTGTCAGTACAGAGGGAGGATGTGAGATCTGCTCCCATTACTACGACATTTTTGTTTATCCTGCCCAGTTCCACAAGACCATCTCCATAACCGTGTCTTGTGGGGATCATTTCCAGGTTGCCTGAGGCTATTTCAGCCAGTTTCATATCTTTCATCCAGAGCACCTCCCGGAAAGTTCATCAAGTGCTGTTTTTGTCTGTTCAGGGTTAGGAGCTTTCCCGTGCCATCCTGCTTCGTTATCCATAAAGGAAACTCCCTTTCCCTTAACTGTATGAGCGATAATAACTGTAGGTCTGTAATGTGTGTGCCGGAAGCGGTTCATGGCGGACACAAGTTCATTGACATTATGGCCGTCAACTTCCAGTACATTCCATCCGAAAGCTTTCCATTTTTCAGCAAGTGGTTCCAGTGTTTTGACGTCATGCGTGCAGCCATCTATCTGAAGCCCGTTCCTGTCCACTATCCCGCAAAGATTGTCAAGTTTGTAATGGGATGCTGTCATTGCTGCTTCCCATATCTGTCCCTCGTCTAATTCTCCGTCTCCCATAAGGCAGTATATACTGTTATTTTTCCCATCCATCTTCATGCTCAATGCCATTCCGGATGCTATTGACAGGCCTTGTCCGAGACTGCCTGTTGATGCTTCAAAACCGGGGGTTTTGTGCATATCAGGGTGTCCCTGCAGTCTGGATCCCAGTTTTCTCAGGGAGAAAAGTTCCTCCCGGGGGAAATAACCGCTTTCTGCAAGTGCCGCATAAACAGCAGGACAGGCGTGACCTTTAGAAAGGACGAACCTGTCCCGATCTTCCATCATAGGATCAGATGGATCATGTTTCATAACTTTGAAATAAAGAGCAGTAACTATTTCCGCAGAGGAAAGGGATCCCCCCGGATGTCCTGATCGCGCTTCTGCTATCATCTCGATAATATCTTTTCTGATAGTGTTAGCCATGGACTCAAGATCTTTTTCGCAATTGCCCGGCATGTATTTTTACCTCCCTCAGAATTATGAAAGAAACAAAGTAAAGTTTTTGTACAACTATAAACCTTATCATAATTATTGCATAAGGAAAATGTATTTCTTAAATGCAGAAAGATCTTTCATTAGACTTATTCAGCCAGTTTTTTAAAATTCAAATAATATTTACTTGACATGTCACCATTTAGTGACTTAAAGTTTATAAGCGTGTATTTCCAGAGATACTGGGGGGTGTCTGTTATTCGTGACCGGGAAGAGACAAAGAGACATATTCTCAGGGCTGTCGGGACAATTCTCGAAAATAGCGGGTTTCAGGATATCGGGATCAATAATATAGCTCGTGAAGCAGGAGTGGACAAGGTCCTTATATATCGTTACTTCGGGGGGTTGAAGGAACTTCTGCATGTTTTTGTGGAGCAGGGGGATCTCTGGCCGAAGACCGATGATATAACTACAGATGATCCAGGTACACTAAAGGATCTGCCTTTGCCCCAGGCTTCAATTGTTCTTCTTAAAGGATATCTCAGGGAACTTAGAAATAACCCCTCTGCGCAGGAAATATTACGCGAGGAACTTGTCCGCAGAGATGGATTAGCTTCTGAAACGGCAGTTGCAAGGGAAAAGCAGGGCAGAGACCTGGTGAACATTCTCAAGCTGGAACCTGGCCTGTCAGAAAATATAGATATTACTGCGGTAGCATCCTTACTATCAGCAGGTTTTACATATCTCCTCCTGAGAGCAAAGACTACTGGTGTATATCTTGGTATGGACCTTAAGTCTGAAGAGGACTGGGACAGGATAGAAATGACCCTCGAAGAGATCGTAAGAGCTATTTTCAACTATGCAGAACAAAAACAGAACAAAGATAAAAGTGGATAAGTGTCAAAGAACATTCCGACATGATCTTAATATCATTCAGGAGGTAGAGTTTTGAGAAGAATATTGCTGGCAGTCGTTTTTATTATGGTCTTTGCTACATCGTGTTTTGCAGCAGGTTTTGGACTTTATGAATTCAGCGCAAGGGGAAATGCCCTGGGAGGGACCCTCGCAGCACGGGCAGATGATCCATCAGCTCTTTCCTACAACCCGGCAGGTATCACCCAGCTGGAAGGAGACCACATTATGTTCGGTCTTACTGCGATAAGACCTCAACTGGATATTATCATAGGTGGTGTTGCTTATGGTAATGAGGTGAAAACCTGGATACCTCCCCATTTTTACTATACCAGGCAGCTTGATGACAGGTACTGGTTCGGCCTGTCTCTTACATCCCGGTTCGGACTTGGATCAGAGTTCAAGGAGGATTGGCCTGGCAGGTATAACAACTACTACGCCTGTATCCAGAGCGTTTCCCTGACCCCCACTCTGGCTATGAAAGTTTCTGACCAGTTCTCAGTGGCTGTCGGGGTGGAGGCCATGTGGTTCGAATTCGAGCAGAAGAAAAAAATACCTACGCCATACGGTGACGTGGATGCAGGACTTAAAGGCGATGACATGGGATGGGGATGGAACCTGGGCCTTCATTTCAGGCCCACGGAAAAGCTTAAACTTGGACTGTTCTACAGAAGCGAAGTGGATCAGACTGTAGAAGGCAATGTGAATTTTCAGCTGCCTTCAGCTGAACTCGCTACCCTTTTCCCTGATACCACTGGTTCTGGAGCGGTTACTACTCCTGCCTCATTTACCGTGGGCGCAGCCTACCAGATCTCTGAAAAAACGTCCATAGAGGCTGACGCAATGTATATCAAGTGGAGTTCCTATAAGGATCTTACTATCAAGTATGGAGAAGTTATTCCAGCCATAGGCACCGATAAAGTTTCAACTCCCAAGAATTGGGATGACGTATGGCGCTACCAGCTGGGGATAGAACACGCTCTGACGGATAATTCATGGCTCAGGCTGGGCTATGTCTACGACAATAGCCCTGTGCCGGACGAGACCATCGATTATATAGTTCCCGCCAACGACAGGCAGATATACAGCATAGGATACGGATTTACAAAGGATAAATGGACCTGGGACCTTTCTTATTCGTATCTGGATATAAAGGACAGAAACATTCCAGGAAACCTGGAAGAAGGTGTATTCCCATCAACTGTAACCAACGCTGATACCCACATGCTGGGTGTTACCCTGACCTACAGTTTCTAAGGAATTTTAAAGGCCGGCTCCCTGTAGGCGGAGCCGGCCCTTTTTCTAAAGTTTTTCTATTTGAGCAATTACCTCTTTCATGAAGAATGGCAGATCTGCGGGGCGTCTGCTGGTAACCAGCCTTTGATCAACAACGACAGCTTCATCCACCCATTCAGCTCCTGCGAGAAGCATGTCATCCTTTATGCTTTTAAATGAGGTGACTCTTCGGTTTTCAAGTATTCCTGCCGATACCAGAAGGCTTCCTCCATGACAGATGGCGCCTATGAGCCCCCCACCTTCATAGACATTTTTAACGAATTCAACCATCTCTGATGAAAGCCTGAGTTTGTCAGGGGCCCATCCCCCTGGAACTATAACAGCTTTTACTTCCTGTGCGGAAATACTTGAGGGAGAATACGTGGCCTCGATGTGAGTTTTATATTTTCCTGTATATGAACTGGGAGCTACAGGAGCGACTACAATTGGTGAAAAACCTGCTTCAGTAAGTCTAAGATATGGATACCAGAATTCAAGGTCATGAAAATCATTTTCCACTAAAACTGCAAACTGCTTTTGCACAAGACCCACTTCCTTTCATCACATTATCCAGATAAACTGCATTGTTATTATATAGAGGATAGAACAAATAGACAAATGGGAAAAGGTCGATATGATCGAGAAAAAAGCGCATCCGGATAAATAAAAACAAAGATAATTATTAGTATATGTCAAAAATAATAAGTGTAAAAAATGCCCCTGTGTAAACATATACTGTGTGTAAGTTGACATGAAGCATGTTTTTGTGTATTATTATTGACTGTAAAATTATGCTAAAGTTAACTATTGATAAGGTATACCTGCCTACATAATTCCAGTACATTTAAAGCATGCTTATAGATATCTTCCTTAAATTAAAGAGGGTATCTTTTGTTCGTTTCGTATTTTGAGTACTCCTTTTTAAAAAATCCTTTTTTGAAGTTCAGTTCAAAAGCACAACAGGCATTACCTGGGTGCATTCTCAGGTTTTAAAATTCATTATTTATAAGAAAAGGTGATATTATGCGTGAAATTACAGGTGGTCAAGCCGTAATTGAGACACTTGTGGATTCTGGGGTAGAGAAGATCTTCGGTATCCCGGGGATACATAATCTTGCTATATACGACGCTATATATGATCTTGGGATCGATCATATATCCTCCAGGCATGAACAGGGAGCGGGTTTTATGGCTCTGGGTTATGCCAGAACTACAGGTAAGCCGGGTGTAGCTCTTGTAATAACGGGTCCTGGCCTGGGAAATATTGCAACAGCAATGGGGCAGGCTTTTCATGATTCTGTGCCCATGCTTGTTATCTCCAGCCAGGTCGAAACGTCTGCACTGGATTATCGTTCAGGCTATCTTCACGAAATGAAAAATTCAACATTTTTTGCTTCATCTGTTTCCAAAGAAAGCAGATGTATTGAACATGCCTGGCAAATACCAGGAGCCTTGAGAGATGCATACAGATTATCTGTTTCTGGAAGGCCGGGCCCTGTTCATGTAGAAATTCCACTTGATATATTGGAGAATGTCTATACTCATGCCGATCCTGTAATTGTAGAAAAAAGTGAAAAACCACAGACCGATTCAGTAGATGTCAATTCAGTTTGCGACCTCCTCAAAGAGTCTGTCAACCCGATCATCCTTGCTGGTGGAGGTTCCGCAGCAGCGTCAGCGGAAGTCAGGATGTTTTCTGAAAAACTTGCTATACCTGTAGTTTCAACATGTGCAGGAAAAGGAGTGATGGATGAACGACATCCCCTGAGTCTTGGATGCCGTCTTCATTTTCCTCCGGTGCAGGCAATGCTTTCAGAAAGTGATCTGGTCATAGCTCTTGGGACAGAACTTTCACCTACGGACTTCTGGGAGCGATCACTGACTCTCGGCAAGAAACTCCTTTGTATAAATACTGATCCGGGGGCCTTTTATAACCAGAGAACTGCTGATATAGGAATTAAGGGTGATGTCAGGGAGGTATTGGGAAGATATCTTGAAATGGATATGGAACTTCCCGGAGCGCCTGAGGAGAGATACCGAAGAGTTGATGATGCCGTAAAAGACAGCAGGGCAATGCTCTCCGAAATATCGGGAATAAAAAGAGAGTTGCCGCTAATTCTTTCAGCCCTTGAACAGGTCAGGTCCGTTCTTCCCCCTGAAGGTATCTTCTGGACGGATATGGCTACGCCTTCCTATATAGGTATCAGTGAATATCAGGCCCGGGAACCTCTGACTTTTTTACATCCTGTTGGATTTGGAACACTTGGTGTTGCTCTTCCTGGAGCTATTGGAAGTATTGTTTCTTCTCCTGGAAGGAAAGTCTGTGCGATGGCTGGAGATGGTGGGTTTCAGTTTACACTCCAGGAACTTGCTATTGCCTCGGAACTCCAATTGCCACTTCCTCTAATCGTTTGGAACGACAGGGGATATGGAGAGATAAGGAGGAACCAGAGTCAGAAAAGCCCTTCGAGGGTTATCGCTGTTGAACATCAGGGTCTTGACTTTCAGGCCCTGGCTAAAGCCTATCACATGAGAGGTATGAGACTTGGCTCGGTTGAAAGTCTTGGTGAGTTACTTGCAGAAAGTCTTGAAAGTAAAGGGCCTACTTTGATAGAGATCGATGTTAAGGAGTGTTTGAAATAAATGACGCTTAATGGTTTAAGAAAAGTTGTTCTGGGAGTTGAGCCTTATATCCCGGGGAAAAGTACAGAAGAGGTAATGGCCGAAAAGGGACTGAAAAATGTCATAAAGCTTGGTTCGAATGAAAATCCCTATTCTCCTTTTAAATACGCAGTGGAGGCCATGAAAAATGAGGTTCCCAGGCTTAATACATATCCAGATGTATCATTTCATGAAATAAGGGAGAAAATTGCTGAAATATATGGTCTCAAGGCTTCGAATATTTGTATTTCTCATGGAGCGGAAGGCATGCTGCAGACAATGGGAAAGACTTTTATCGATCCTGGAGATGAGGTAATAATTCCTGATTCTACGTACGGTCTTTACAGGGAGATATCCAAAGTAATGGGAGCAGAGATAATAAATGTTCCCATGAGAGAAAAATATTTTATTGATATTGACGCAATAATCTCAAAGATTAATAGCAAAACGAAATTGTTGTGGTTGAGTAATCCTAATAATCCTACAGGTACAGTTTTTGAAAAGAATGATCTCGAACGCCTTTTCAAAAAACTTCCTTCTCATTGCTGGGTCATCCTTGATGAAGCTTATGCGGAGTTTGCAGATCAGGGACTTATGCCTGATATTGCGGCACTGATAAATGGAGGGGTTAACATCATCTCCATCAGGACATTTTCAAAGGCTTATGGTCTTGCGGGGGCCCGATTGGGATACGCTGTGTGCAGGGAAGAAATGTCCGTAGTAATAGACACTGTGACAGAGCCTTTTAATGCAAACAGAGTTGGTATTGCGGGTGCTCTTGCGACTCTGAAATATGATTCGGAAGAATATCTTAATGCTTTAACAAAAATTAAAGCAGGCAGGGAGTGGATAACAGCGGAACTCAGTAAAATGGGTCTATCTCCTGTTTCATCCCAGACAAATTTTGTCTTTGTGGATACTCCGTTCAATGCCGAGGTTATTTCAGAAAAGCTTCTGGATAGAGGAATAATTATAAGGCCATGTACTGGATGGGACTATCCCAATGCGATGAGAATAACCGTAGGGAAGAAAGAACAGAATGAACTTTTGCTGGAAGAACTTGGAAAGATACTTGAAATAGTTACAGAGGAGGCTAAACAGTGAGCGATGTTGCGCCTGAAAAACAATCTCTTTTTCAAGATTCAGGGATGGTTGTTTTTCAGAAAGTAAAGAAAGTGTACGAAGATGGTACTACGGCAGTTGAAAGTCTTGACCTTGCAATAAAAAAGGGAGAACTGGTCAGCCTGATAGGTCCGAGTGGTTGTGGTAAAACGACAAGCCTTAAAATGGTTAACAGGCTTGAAGACTGTACTTCAGGTCAGATCTTTCTGGATGGGAAAGATATCACTACCATGGATCCTGTAAAACTCAGAAGAGGAATAGGTTATGTTGTGCAGGAGATCGCCCTTATGCCTCATATGTCGGTTGCCGAAAATATTGCCATGGTTCCAAAACTGCATAAATGGAGCAAGAAAAAGATCAGGGAGCGGGTCTATGAATTGCTTGAGATGTCCGGGCTTGATCCCAGAATTTACAGTTACAGATTGCCGGATCAACTCAGTGGAGGTCAGAAGCAGAGGATAGGTGTTCTTAGAGCTCTTGCTGCAGAGCCCGAGGTGGTCCTTATGGATGAACCTTTTGGAGCTCTTGATCCGATCAGCAGGGATGTCCTTCAGAATGAACTTTTATCGATACAGCAGCAGCTTAAAAAAACAATTATCTTTGTAACTCATGACATGGATGAGGCTCTTAAGATATCTGACAGGATAGTCATAATGAGGGACGGAAAGATAGAGCAGGCTGGATCTCCTACAGAGATCCAGGAAAACCCCGCAAATGATTTTGTCAGAGGATTTATCGGCGAGGACAGGCTTTCACAGATATCCCCTGATGACTCTTTATCCATACTCGTAGAGGAGCCCTGGGACAGAGTTACCCCGGAAACAAAGGCTCGCGAGGTGCTTGAAAAGATGGAGGATCAGGATATGGACTCGATCCAGGTTGTGGATCAGAACGATCACTGGATAGGAATGGCTCTTTTGAGAGATGTTAAAAGAGTTTCCCGTGTGGAGGGCAAAATGAAAGATACAGTTTACAGGCGAAGGAAACTTTATATTGAAGAGGCAACCATGAGAGATGCTGCAGAGATGCTGGCTGATAAGCCTTTTCCAGTTCCCATAATAAATAGTGATGACGGGTTTATCGGAGTAATAACCGAGGCCGGGATTGCAAGGCTTACCATTGGGAGACTCAAGCGTCCTGTGGGAGGTGTTGCTAAATGTTGAATGACAAAAGCCTGCTGGAACTTTTTATAACCTATGTAATAAAAAGCTATCCAAGGATATTAAAGCTTACACTCCAGCATCTTACTATCTCTGCCATTGCTCTTTGCATAACCCTTACGATCTGTATTCCCCTTGGTATTTACCTGACCAGAAAGGAAAAGCTTGCTCCATACGTGATAGGGTTGGCAAATGTTTTTCAGACTATACCCAGTCTTGCGCTTCTCGGTTTCCTTATATTTATTTTCGGAATAGGTGACGATAACGCAATATGTGCACTTTTTCTGTATTCCATGCTTCCAGTGCTTCAGAATACATATACTGGGATAAAGAATGTCCCTCCGCATCTTGTACAGGCAGCACGTGGAATGGGGATGACAGATATGCAGATATTATGGACTGTCCAGCTTCCTCTCGCAAAACCTGTAATACTTGCAGGTATACGAGTTGCTACTGTCTGGGTAATAGGAACAGCAACACTTGCCTCCGCCATAGGAGGAGGAGGTCTTGGAAAACTTATTTTCTCAGGTCTCGCATCCATAAGGAATGAGATCATTCTTGCAGGAGCAATTCCAGCAACTTTGCTGGCTCTTGTTGCCGATCAGGGGCTGAAATATTTTCAGTCATATTACAGCCCACGAAGAAGAGCGGCAAGAATGGCTCGGATGGCTGAAAAAAATTCAGCAAGGATATCCCGTTGAACGGGGGAAGGAGAGTAAATAATGAAAAATAGTTTTATAAGGATTCTTGTAGCAGTACTTGTAGTATCTATGGTTTCGTTAGCAGGTGTTAACACACCTTCGTTTGCTTCAGTTGATGATCCAATGTCATATGAGGGAGAGGTCAATATTGGCTCTCAAACAGTAAATGAGACGATCATACTTGCCTGGATGGCAAAGCTGCTTGTTGATGATCACACAGGACTTGAAACAAATATAAATACGGATTTTGCAGCTTCTTCTGTATTGCACCAGGCCATGATGGGTGAAGAGCTCGATATTTATCCGACATGGACCGGCACTCAGTTGACAGGTATACTTCGTTACGAGGGGCCAAACCTTCCGGGGGATGAATCCTTCAGGATGGTAAAAGAAGGTTTTGAGAAAAACTTTAACTTTACATGGATAGATCCTCTTGGATTTAACAATACCTATGTAATGGCAGTAAGAAGAGAAGTAGCAGAAAAGTATGGTCTTGAAAAAGCCTCAGACCTCAAACCTTATGCAGGAGAATGGACCATTGGAGGGGATGAAAACTTCGATACAAGGCCTGATGCCTATCCTGGCTGGTCTGAGACATATGGTATTGAATTTGACGATGTCCTCCCAATGCAGTATTCAATGATGTATATGGCTATTGCCGAAGAGGAAGTTGACGTAATATCAGCTTACAGTACAGATTCCCGTATAAAGAAGCTTGATCTTGTAATGCTGGAAGATGATCTCGAGTTCTTTCCGGATTATAGCGCTGCATATGTAGTCAGGATGGAACTTCTTGACGAGTATCCCGCATTGAAAGAAATTCTCGGAATGCTTAGCGGTAAGATAGATGAAGCTACGATGTCATCACTTAACTTCAGATTTGATAATGGAGAAGATGCTGATGTTATCGCAAAAGAATTTCTTGAAGCCGGAGGGTTTCTGAAATAGAAAATACCTGTTATAACCATCTGGGGGCAGAAATGCCCCCTTTTTGCTGTCCAAACCCTTAAAGAGTTAAAAAATTATTTGCTGGAGCTGAGTACAGCTTAATATATTCATTATTATTAAAGGCTTCAAATCCAGGTATAAGATGGTAAAATAAATGAGTTATAGCATTGTCAATAGCGGCAGGCATACTGCCGCTTTTTTCGAGCAATTTCAAGATGGAGGTTGGGAATTCATGGAAGAAAAGAAAGGCGAATCCCTC
>Ga0102928_1000054_pt1 | contig 55985 bp, 51 predicted proteins | sample SalPonR1_B_D1_MG_FD_78504 | JGI IMG/M metagenome (GOLD analysis project Ga0102928, IMG submission 78504) | Salt pond soil microbial communities from South San Francisco under conditions of wetland restoration - Salt Pond MetaG R1_B_D1_MG | ecosystem: Environmental > Aquatic > Marine > Intertidal...
AACAGTCAGATGCTCTAACCAACTGAGCTACTGAGGAATAATGATTTATTTTTTAAAGAACGATTCCAAGAATCTATGTTTACGACCCTTCCCGAGCTTCGACTCGGGATCAGATGCTCTAACCAACTGAGCTACTGAGGAATAATGATTTATTTTTTAAAGAACGATTCCAAGTATCTATGTTTACGACCCTTCCCGAGCTTTGACTCGGGATCAGATGCTCTAACCATCTTAGCTTAAATAAAATTTTGCGAATGCAAATATAATGTATTTTTTAAATCCTGAAAATAATTAATACACTTTTCCCTAAATATTTTTTCTTCAAAATTTTGCAGAAAAACTGAGCCTATAATAGATAGAAAATAAGGGGCTAAATTTTTAAAACGCTTAAGCTTTTAATTGAAATATTATTCTAAGTTTTTTATAATCTAGAGGGAAAGTAAGCAACAATAAAGCGGCTATCATGACTACGGCAAAAGAAAATAAACCTAAGAAAATGGCAATACTCAGATGTAAAACTACCCCCATCAAAAACAGATATATTCTATTCTCCTGTTTAAAAAATAATGTAAGTGACAATAATAGTTCTACTAGAAGAACAGACCATGTGGATATCACTAATAATTTGTCATTATATAATACAAAATCTAAAAACATTCTTCTTAAACCATCATCTGTTTCAAAATATCTTTGCCTTTGTAAATAGTACCACAACATTGTTCCGTTTGACCATTCATGTACAACTATTTTTTTATAAAAGGTTTGAAAATAAATATAGCAAATTTGTAATCTGGCAAATAATAATACTAAACTTAGGGCTACATCCCTATAGAAATTTAGGGGTTTGGTTTCCTCAACCCAATGATTTTTCCTGTTTTCTAGAAAGCAGATAGGAATTAGCAATAAGGTTAATACTAGTGAAATTTTATTCCCACCATTAACTAATAGAGTAGAACTTACAAAGCTGAAGCATATATAAAAATGCAAAATACTTGACAACCTAGAGAAGTAGCCTGAAATGACAACTAGCAAAATAAGAATGGTTAAATAGTATGCTATGTCTATATCAAGCAGGTTAAAAATAGAATATTGAGTTAAAATACCATATTTTACTTTATAAATTTCAGGATTAATGTCCGCATTTAGGCTGTAAAAAAAAAGCCTGTCTTTTCCGGTAAATAAAATATTTGTTAATAATGATATAGCCAATAAGCTTCTTACGAGACCAAGATAGTAGCCAAACTTTGGCTTTCGCATAAACCTAAATAGCATTTTTTTGGCAAACATTCTATTTACATTTAATATTTACAAGTTTATATTTAATGGCTGACAGCTCTATATTATCCAATTTCCTTGACTCAAATGGAATAGCGTCTCTAATCGATATTAAATATTTTCCACAAAAGTAAGAGTTACCAAATGTCAATTCAGTAAATTTATCATCGGAATTGTAGATGTTCTCAAGATCTTTAAGATCATCTACCAGATATTCGTTTTCATCTGGTATATAGTAATAAATATTACTAAAAAACAGAAAGTTATACTTATTTCTTCTTGACAAACCGTAAGAGTTTGAACTCAGCGGATATTGAATATCTACTTCATTAAGGCTATTATCTTTTTTGATTTCAAATACGTTTGCAAATTTCGCACTATCAGCTTGTGTAGTGAAATAAGCAAAATATTGTGGATAGAAGTGATTTAGGTTGTTTAGTACGCGTTCATCCTGAGAAAATTCAAAAAATGGGGATTTAGTATTGATAGCCATCAACAAAAATACCACCGATAATGATATAAATATTAGTGTATAGAAATAAGCAAGTTTAAAATGTTTCTTTTTCATTAAATCACTAATTAAAGAAATATTAGAAAATCTCGTCATGCCAATTATAATTTAACTTTCAATAATCTTAGTACAAATTATTGAATAATGCATTACTCAAAAATACATTAATACATTAAAGACATTTTTAAATCACATAATTTATGATTATATAATCTAAAAAACTTCTTTGTTGAACGAATATGATCAGGTTTAGATACTCAATACTGTAGTAAAATTAAAATATTTTTAGATTTTACTTTTCAATATTTATTCTCAGAAATTGAAAAAAATTACATTAATATTAATTAAAAACATATCTGTAAATATCATTCCCATTTGCATATAAAACTAAAGCAATAAGCAAGAAGAAGCCTACCATTTGGGCATATTCCAGGACTTTTTCATTGGGTTTTCTACCACTCACCATTTCATACAACAAAAAGACAACATGTCCGCCATCCAATGCCGGTATTGGCAATATGTTCATAAAGGCTAAAATAATTGAAATTAATGCAGTAGTTAACCAAAAGGCTTGCCAATTCCAGGCTTCCGGAAACAAGTTTCCTATAGCTCCAAACCCGCCTACTTGGGAAGCCCCTTTTTTAGTAAATACATACTTGAATTGTGCTACATAATCTCTCAATGTCCAGTACCCGTAACTCGTTCCCTCGACAATACTTTCAGCAAAAGAGTAATTTTTATGTTCAAATAAGTCGCTTGTGTTGTTTGCGACATACACCCCTACTTTTTTATCTTCATTTAATACAATGTCTGTCGTTTGTTTCTGTTCATAGGAATCTAAATAAGTCAGCTCAATGGTATCTGATGATGAAGTAGCCACTGCATTTGAAAAATCATCCCAGTATTTGGTCTCTTTTCCGTTTACTGCTAAAATTTTATTCCCTTTTTCTAATCCGGCTTTCATTCCGGGGTTATTTGGAATAACGGAATCTATAATGGGCTCAATTTTCAAACCAAATGGTGCCATTACACCTGATTTAAATAATTTTTGGCCTATATCTTCAGGAATATCCAAAGTTTCTGTTGAACCATCAGAATGTTCTACTTTTATGTAGCTCACATCCCTCAACATTAATTTTTTGTTGGCCTCTAACTGATTTTCCAGAGGCTTGTCATTTATCGAAATAATTTTGTCACCATCCTGAAAACCATATTCATAAAGAATTTCATGCACTGCCAATCCACCTTCCAGGTTTTCTTTTGGGATATAATCGGTTCCCCAGACAGCCAGTACCATGATGTAGAGTAAAATACCGACTATGATATTTACAGTAACTCCACCCAACATGATAATAAGTCTTTGCCAGGCAGGTTTACTTCTAAATTCCCATGGCTTTGGTGGCTGTTTCATCTGCTCTTTATCCATGCTTTCATCAATCATACCGGCGATTTTCACATAACCACCCAGCGGCAGCCATCCAATGCCGTAAATGGTATCACCAATTTTCTTTTTAAACAAAGAAAATTTAACGTCAAAGAAGAGGTAAAACTTTTCAACTTTGGTTTTAAACAGTTTAGCAGGAATAAAGTGGCCTAATTCATGAAGGACCACTAGTATTGATAAACTCAAAATAAGTTGTATAGCTTTTATCCAAAAGGTTTCCATATATTACATTTAAATCAAAAAGTTGACAAAAATAGACTTTTATAACCTCATAAAAAAATCTAAGGTTTTATAAAATAATAGCTTAACAAAATATTGATAATGCATTGGTTAGTTTGAGAATTCCTTAAATTATCTTTGTAAAAAATTGAGGTATGCTGAAGTTTTTTTCAAAATATAAATTCTTTGCCATAGTCATGCTGATTTTATCAATCATCATAATGACAGCCATTTATAATCTGCATAAACCTGAGCCCCGATTGCGCGTCTATCAACCCAATCAATTCACTAAAGAGCTAGTGGATTCTACTCTTCAACGGGTCAGAAAATTTCATAAAGTAGATGATTTTCGATTAATCAATCAATACGGCGACACGATTTCTCAAGTTGATTTCAAAAATAAAATTTACATCACCGACTTCTTTTTTACCACTTGTCAAACCATTTGTCCAGTCATGACCAAACATATGGAACAAATTCAAGAGGCCTTTAAAAATGATGATGAAGTCCTATTGCTATCCCATTCTGTAACCCCTCAGATTGATGATGTAGAGCGTTTACATAAATACGCTGCCGAACACAACGCCATTAAAGGCAAATGGCACTTGGTGACGGGGGATAAAAAAGAAATATACAGGTTAGCTCGACAATCCTATTTTACCACAAAAACCACTGGCAATGGCGGCCCTTACGACATGGTTCATACCGAAAATTTTGTCCTTATTGATAAAGAAAAACGCATACGAGGCACCTACGATGGCACCAATCCCGATGAGATTGAAGAGGCTATTGAAGACATCAAAATATTAAAACAAGAGTATACCAAATAAATATTGCATTCAAATCTATTAATATTTGGGCGTTACCCAGACCAGAGCAATGCTCTGTCTGGGTCGGGCTTTTCGCTCCAATATTTTGCTCGTGCCTCACAAAATGATTTCCTCTACAATCCCTAACGCGGGTAAACAACTTTAAAAAGACACTTTTAATGTTAGCCTATAAAAAATAAAAAACCTCAAAGAACCAATTGTATTTAAATCTTTGAGGTCAAAATGTATGTTCTAAATAAACTATCCCGCCACAGAAGCCGATAAGTATTCTCTGTTCATTCTGGCGATGTTTTCAAGAGAAATACCTTTTGGACATTCTATTTCGCAAGCGCCGGTATTGGTGCAATTCCCAAAACCTTCTTTATCCATTTGGTTAACCATATTCATCACACGTTCAGAAGCTTCAACTTCACCCTGAGGTAGTAAAGAAAACTGAGAAACTTTAGCAGAAGTAAACAACATTGCCGAGGCATTTTTACAAGCTGCGACACATGCGCCACAGCCAATGCAAGTCGCGGCATCAAAAGCCATATCAGCGTGTTCTTTTTCAACCGGGATGCTGTTGGCATCAATGGTATTCCCAGAAGTATTCACAGAAATGTATCCACCAGCCTGCTGAATTCTATCAAAAGCAGAGCGGTCTACAATCAAATCTTTTACGATTGGAAAAGCTTTAGCTCTGAACGGTTCTATAACAATAGTATCACCATCATTAAAACGTCTCATATGCAGCTGGCAGGTTGTAATTTTTCTGTCAGGTCCATGTGGCTCACCATTAATCTGCAACGAACACGTTCCACAAATTCCTTCACGGCAATCGTGGTCAAATTCTACGGGCTCTTTACCTTCTCTGACAAGACTGTCATTTAAAACGTCAAGCATTTCCAGGAAAGACATATCGCCTTCTATCCCATCTATATCATAGGTTTCAAAACGACCCTTAGCATTCGCATTTTCTTGTCTCCAAATTTTTAGTGTTAGTTTCATTTTCAATACAATTTTTTGTTATTTATAACTTCTCGTTTTGAGTTCTATGTTTTCGTAAACTAATTCTTCTTTGTGCAATACAGCGTCTTTAGGTTCACCTTTATACTCCCAGGCGGCTACATATCTAAAGTTTTCATCATCTCTTAAAGCTTCACCCTCCGGCGTTTGATACTCGTCTCTAAAGTGACCTCCACAAGATTCATTTCTGTGTAAAGCATCTTTGGCAAATAATTCTCCTAACTCTAGGAAGTCAATCACTCTAGCTGCTTTCTCAAGCTCTGCATTCTTAGCGTTGGCCTTACCGGGTATTCTTACGTTGTTGTAAAATTCTTCGCGTAATTCTGAAATTTCTTTGATGGCAGACTTTAAGTCTTTTTCATTTCTGGCCATACCGCATTTGTTCCACATGATTTTTCCAAGTTTTCTATGAAAATCATCAACCGGTATTTCACCATTTATATCTATTAAACTTTGTAGTTGCTTCTTAATAGAATCTTCAGCTTCATCAAAAGCTTTATGATCTGTTGAGATGGGGCCTGTTTGTATGTCGTCAGCCAAATAATCGCCGATAGTGTAGGGCAATACAAAATAACCATCTGCCAGACCTTGCATCAATGCTGAAGCCCCTAGACGGTTGGCACCGTGGTCGGAGAAATTTGCTTCTCCGGTAGCATAACAACCCGGGATGGTGGTCATAAGATTATAGTCTACCCAAAGGCCACCCATGGTGTAGTGCACCGCAGGATAAATCATCATTGGTGTTTGGTAAGGGTTTTGATCAATGATTTTTTCATACATTTCAAATAAGTTACCATACTTATTTTCGATAACTTCATCTCCAAATTTTTTGATTTGTGCTTTGGTTGGATTTTCAATACCGGAACTAAAGGCTTTTTCTTTACCATATCTTTCTATGGCGCTGGCAAAATCTAGATATACGGCCTCTCCGGTTTTATTGACACCATAACCTGCATCACATCGTTCTTTGGCGGCTCTGGAAGCCACGTCACGCGGTACTAAGTTTCCAAAAGCAGGATAACGTCTTTCGAGGTAATAATCTCTGTCTTCTTCAGGAATTTCTGTGGGCTTGAGTTTGCCGGCTCTAATCGCTTCAGCATCTTCTTTTTTAGCCGGTACCCAAATTCGTCCGTCATTCCTTAGAGATTCGGACATTAAGGTCAATTTAGATTGTAATTCACCGGAAACAGGAATGCAAGTGGGGTGTATTTGTGTGAAACACGGATTTGCAAAAAAGGCACCTTTTCTATGAGCTCTCCAGGCCGCTGTCACATTACTTCCCATGGCATTGGTTGATAAGAAAAATACATTTCCGTAACCGCCTGTTGCTAAAACTACAGCATGGGCTGCATGCCTTTCAATTTCACCTGTTATCAGGTTTCTGGCAATAATACCTCTAGCTTTACCATCAATGAGAACGATGTCCATCATTTCATGACGAGTATAAGATTTTATTTTACCTCGATTAATTTGTCGGTTCATTGCTGAATAAGCACCAAGGAGTAATTGTTGACCGGTCTGTCCTTTAGCGTAAAATGTTCTAGAGACCAAAACCCCACCAAATGACCGGTTATCTAACAAGCCACCATATTCGCGAGCAAAGGGCACACCTTGAGCTACACATTGGTCAATAATATTCCCCGAAACTTCAGCCAATCTATAAACATTGGCTTCACGTGACCGGTAATCGCCACCTTTAACGGTATCATAAAATAGCCTGTAATCGGAATCACCATCACCCTGATAGTTTTTTGAAGCGTTGATCCCACCTTGAGCAGCAATAGAGTGCGCTCTTCGAGGTGAGTCCTGAAAACAAAATGTCTTAACATTATAACCTAATTCGGCAAGGGTAGCTGCGGCAGAGGCGCCGGCTAAACCTGTTCCTATCATAATCACATCTATATTTCGCTTATTGGCAGGATTTACAAGATCTATTTCATTTTTATGTTTAGTCCATTTCTCTGCGATTGGACCACTTGGAATTTTAGCATCTAATTTCATAGTCATGTTTTAAGAATGTGTTATGTAGTGAAAGATAGCAATAAAGGCAAAGCCGAGAGGAATAACAATTGCAAAAGCTTTGGTAAAAGTTTTTAAAGCCTTAGAATATTTATTGTTGAAGCCTACCGACTGAAAGGACGACGAAAAGCCGTGCAGTAAATGAAATATCAAAAAGATGAAAGCTAAAACATAGATGCCGGTTCTTACCGGGTCGTTTGCAAACTTGGCCACGGTCTCTTCATGATATCTAAATTCGCCATTGTGCATTCCGGACATATCGCCTTCAATATATTTAGTGGTAATTTCTGGAATCCAAAAATCGTAAAAATGTAAGCCTAAAAATAATAAAATAACAATTCCGGATATTAGCATGTTTCTTGAAAACCAGCTGGAATTGGCTTGTCCTTTAAAAATTGAGTAACCTATTGCGCCTCGTGCTCGTCTGTTTTGATATTCTAAGATGAAACCCATCACGAAATGAAATATAACACCAAAAATCAGTATGGGTTGCAAAACACCTTGCACCAAAATATTGGTTCCCATAAAATGCGACCACTCGTTAAAAGTCTCCGGGCTGATGACGGATGTGATGTTGATTGTAAAATGCTGCGCTAAAAAAACGACTAAAAACAAGCCGGATAAAGCCATGGCGACTTTTCGAGCTATTGAAGATTTAAGAATTCCTCCCATTATTTATTGTTTTATAAAGTATTGCAAAAATACGTTAGAAGCTTATCATCAACAAATATAAGCGGATTTTTAAACTTAATTTAGAATTGATTTAAACGCATAAGGATATACAACAGAATCAAATTAAAATTTTGTTATTCTTTTGTTTTCAAAGCATTATAATTTTAAATTATATAAAAATACATTATGGAGGCTTTAAATGTTACACAAAAACTTATAAAAAATCACTTAATTGAAGGTGAAATTGAGACCGGCAGTGAAATCGGTTTAAAAATTGATCATGCCCTGTTACAAGATGCCACCGGAACATTGGTGCAACTCGAATTAGAAGCAATGGGATTAGACCATGCAAAAACCGAAGTGGCTGTACAATACGTAGATCATAATTTACTACAAACAGATTTCAAAAATGCAGACGATCATCGCTTTCTAAAGTCTGCGGCGCAACGCTTTGGCTTATGGTATAGCAGGCCGGGCAATGGTGTAAGCCATCCCGTACATATGGAAAGGTTTGGTAAACCCGGCAAAACCATGGTTGGTTCCGATTCTCATACCTGTGCCGCGGGTTCACTGGGCATGTTGGCCATTGGGACCGGTGGTTTAGACGTCGCCGCAGCCATTGCCGGAAAGCCTTATTATGTCAAAATGCCTGAAGTTATGGGCGTAAAACTTACGGGCAAATTACCGGATTGGGTTAGCGCCAAAGATATCATACTAGAAATGCTACGCAGACATGACGTAAAAGGTGGAGTTGGCAAAATTATAGAATATTATGGTGACGGTTTAAATGAACTCACTGCCATGGATCGCCATGTCATTGCTAATATGGGCGCAGAGCTTGGTGCCACCACCACTGTTTTTCCCAGTGATGATTCCACAAGAGCATTTTTAAAATCTCAAAGACGAGAGGAGGACTGGGTTGAAATAAAAGCAGACAAAGATTGCAAATATCAGTACCATGATAAAATCATTTTAGATGACATTGTTCCTCTTATTGCTTTGCCTACAAGTCCTGGCAATGTAGTTCCGGTTGAAAAAGTCGCCGGTAAACCCATAAGTCAAGTGGTTATCGGGTCTTCTGCAAATCCGGGATTGAGAGACTTTTGGATTGCCGGTAAAATTGTCGAAGATAAAGGCATAAGCCCGGAAGTGAGTTTTGACATCAACCCTACCTCAAGGCAAGTGATGCAAAACATGATAGACAACAGGACTTTTGCCAACTTAATCAAAGCCGGTGCACGTTACCATCAATCTGGTTGTATGGGGTGTATTGGTATGGGACAAGCACCGGCAAGTGGCACGATTAGTTTACGAACCATGCCTAGAAATTTTCCGGATCGAAGTGGTACCAAAGATGATCAGGTGCATTTGTGTAGCCCTGAAACCGCAGCAGCCTCGGCGCTGACAGGTAAAATTACCGATCCTAGAACTCTGGAAAAATCTTATGGTATGTCTTATCCTAAATTTGAATACCCAACCTACGAAATCATCAACGAAGACATGTTGGTAGAGCCCATTAAAGATAACACTTCAGTAAAACTTGAAAAAGGTGAAAATATTAAGAGCTTACCTGAAATACCCAAGCTTCAAAATGATCATAAGATCCCTGTTTTGCTTAAAATGGGCGATAATATTTCAACAGATGAAATTCTAAAAGCCGGCGCAGAAGTTTTGCCGTTTAGAAGTAATTTACCTGAAATCAGCAAATACAGTTTCGATGTTATCGATAAATCTTTCTATGAAAGAGCACAACAAGCTAAAAAGGAATACGGGGGTCATGTGGTCGTGGCTGCTGAAAATTATGCACAAGGCTCCAGTCGTGAACACGCCGCACTAGCGCCAAGATATCTAGGTCAAGTAGCTGTTATTGCCAAAAGTTACGCTAGAATAGCCTGGCAAAATATGATCAATTTTGGTATCCTGCCTTTAGAATTTATGAATGCCAAAGATTATAACAACATAGAACAGGGTGATAAAATTTCATTTAAAAATCTAAGAGAACAAGTTGAAAAATCAAAGGAGGTCACAGTAAATATTGTAAAACCTTCCGACAAAACCATAAGTTTTGAAGCTAAGCACACCTTAAGTCCAAGGCAAATTGAAGTATTGCTGAATGGTGGAATCATTAATACCTTTAGAAAGCAACTAAACTGATACCTGTATTTGGAAAGACCACATGCTCTAAATATTTATATTTGCAAGTAAAATCGAGAATACATGCACATACATTTTATATCTATTGGTGGCAGTGCCATGCACAATTTAGCCATCGCTTTAAAGCAAAAAGGCGACACCATTACCGGGAGCGATGATGATATTTTTGAACCTTCCTTTTCAAGGTTGAAAAAGCACGGAATTTTACCTAAAAAAATGGGATGGCAACCCGAAAATATCTCAGCTGATATAGATTTAATCATTTTAGGCATGCATGCCAAAGCTGATAATCCGGAATTGAAAAAAGCAAGTGAATTAGGACTGGACATCATGTCATATCCTGAATTTTTATATGAACATTCCAAGCAAAAAACCCGTGTAGTGATTGCCGGTTCTCATGGTAAAACGACTATAACCTCTATGGTTTTACACGTGATGGAGTACCACGAAAAGCCAACAGATTTTATGGTGGGTGCCCAACTTGAGGGTTTTGACAATATGGTACATCTCTCTGAGGGAAATGATTTTATTCTTCTGGAGGGGGATGAATATTTGTCCTCGGCTTTAGACAAGCAACCTAAATTTTTATGGTACCAGCCCAATATTGCGTTAATTAGCGGAATTGCCTGGGACCACGTTAACGTGTTCCCTGATTTTGAAAACTACAAACATCAATTTGAACTGTTTGTCGATTCCATGACCAATGGCAGTACATTGGTCTATAATGAGGAAGACGAGATATTAAAAGCCATCGCTTTAAACGCCAAAAAGCCTACCAGAAAACACGCTTACAACACGCCTGATCATCAAATTGAAGACGGTGAAACCTTCCTTGAAACCAATGAAGGACCGATGCCGATTGAAGTTTTTGGAAAACACAATCTTCAAAACATCGCCGGAGCCAAGTGGATTTGCCAACACATGGGCGTAGATGAAGATGATTTTTATGAAGCTATTGCCACATTTAAAGGCGCTTCAAAACGTCTGGAAAAAGTTACAGAAAGCTCTCGATGTACAGTTTTTAAAGACTATGCCCATAGTCCTTCTAAAGTGAAAGCAACTACCCAAGCCGTAAAAGCCCAATTTCCTGATAAAAAATTGTTGGTTTGTTTTGAATTGCATACCTATAGTAGCCTGACCGCGTCATTTCTTAAGGAATATGAAAACACCCTCAACAAAGCCGACGAAGTTGTGATTTTTTATTCCAAAAAGGCTCTAGAAATCAAACAGATGTCGGCATTGACCAAAACACAAATTCAGGACAGTTTTAAGAGGGAAGATTTAGAGGTTTACACCAATACCGATGATTTTAAGACTTACCTCAAAGCCAAACATTTTGATAATCATGTTCTCCTCCTAATGAGTAGTGGAAATTATGGGGGACTGAATTTTGAAGAGTTGAAGAAATGGGTGTAATAATTTACTAATGTATCATTGTACCTATATATTCATTGATTTGAAGATTTGAGGATTTGACAATTTAAAGATTTGGCAATTTAAAGATAAAACCTTTATGGTGAAAGTTATGATTTGCAATGGCAGAAGAGCATAAATTGAAGAAGTCCCTTTCAATTTTAGCAAACTGTGCAAATTATGTTATTTTCCCTGTAACTACTATTTGCGACAACAACCTGAGGCTGAAACCTGAGACTGAAACCTGAGACTGAAAACTGAACACTGAGACTGAAAACTGAGACTGAAGACTGAAAACTGAAAACTGAACACTGAGACTGAACACTGAGACTGAACACTGAGACTGAAAACTGAACACTGAGACTGAAAACTGAGACTGAACACTGAGACTGAACACTGAGACTGAAAACTGAGACTGAACACTTAAAAACGACAAATCAAAAATAATGTCAATAGTATTTTTTTCTTGTTTCTAAAGAAACCGGTAACCGACCAATTTTCTTTAATAGAGGATTGTTTTCAATTGCCCGTGCTAGCAGCTTAAGTATGGCACAGGACATTTGTTTTTGATTATCTATTACTTCAAAAAAGTTTTAACTGTTTATTTTCTTTCGTTCTCCACTCAAGAGATTTATGGTTATGCTCCAACAAAAACGCCCTATCTTTTTGATACTGTTTTAATAACGATGTTACACAATCTAAATGATATTTAGTGATATGCTTATAAGCAGGTTTTTTCAATGTTTTACCCTACTTGGCTTGAAATGTATTATCGAGGGCGATTCTTAGATAACAGTGGTTTTCAAAATTCAAATCTGTATATTGTTCAACCAGTTTTTCAGGTAAAGATTGATAAGCGCTTTCGTAGGTCATTTTTTTATAAAGAAAATTTTTTACAACAACTTATGGCCAATTTCTTTCCAGTTGTTAACACGTTCATAGCCATTTTCCATATTATTATGTGGCGAAGTATAGAGTAAAGTATCACCAACAAATTTTTCCAGATTGTAAATTCGATCATCTATCAATAAATCTCCACGTAGAATAAACTTATGCCCACACATAATTTGATGCTGCCAATCTATAAATGGAAAATGCTTAGCCAACCATTCACTTTTCTCTTTTAAAGAGTTTGGAAATTGAGTTGCAGCAGTAGCAATATATACATCGTACTTTTTATACAATTCTTTCATTATTTCTACGCTATCTTCCAGAGGTTCCAGTTCTAAGAAAAACCCCTCAGTTCTAGCATGGTTACGTACACTTTCCCTATGAACTTCCGGGATGTTATGCCATACTTCCCCAGTTGAAATATCTGCTAAATTTAAATTCTGATTAAAATCTAAGTTATACCAATCCAAATGTTTGCCGTAGGTATCAGCAAGCACATCATCCATATCTACAAATATTGTCATCTCATAAAATTTTTGCTAATAAACGTAATAATTGATGTAACTAAAAAACCATACCTTAAATTTAATAAAAACGTAATATTGAAGCTAAATATGAGTTTTTGTTTCAAAATATAAAAAACGCCAATTTTGTATATTATGGATACGTTTTTGATGGCTAAATTAGTTATTATGACAATTTAAAGATTTGGCAATTTAAAGATAAAACCTTTATGGTGAAAGTTATGATTTGCAATGGCAGAAGAGCATAAATTGAAGAAGTCCCTTTCAATTTTAGCAAACTTTGCAAATTATGTTATTTTCCCTGTAACTACTATTTGCGACAACAACCTGAGACTGAAAACTGAAAACTGAAAACTTAAACTAACAAGTCAATAATAATTTCAATGTTTTAATTGGCTATCAACCTCCAATTTTCAGGTATGTCTCCAATTTTCTTAATAAGGCGTTTATGATTTATGGCCTTGATTTGGTCTATCATGTCGTCCGAGCTTTTCTCCCCTTTAGAAGAGCCAGAAGTGGAATTTTGTCCTCCCCGTTCTGGGTGAGCTAGAGGGATCTCTGGGCTTTGAGCTTTCTTCTAAAGTTTTGATTTCAAGTGCTGCAGCTCCGATTTAATGTGCTTCAGCTTACGAATCATTTCAAACTTAGATAAGGTTTCCGATTGGTGTTCTTTCAGATGTTGTTTAGCCCCATCAAGGGTAAAACCGCGCTCTTTCACCAAGTGATAAATCAATTCAAAATTCTGAACGTCCCGGGGTGTAAACTTTCGGTTGCCTTTGGCATTTTTTTTGGGCTTGATAATATCGAACTCTTTTTCCCAAAAACGAATCAAAGAGGTATTAACTTCAAAAGCATCAGCCACCTCTCCTATATTATAATATAACTTTTCCGGTAAATCGACTTTCATAAAGTATTAGTCTAAAGATTGATTTTCAAGCGCAGAATTGTTTATCAAGGCTTCATACTCTTCAGCAGATAAATCATTATAGTAAAAATAGATGGGATTGATGTGTGATCCGTTCTTCCATACCTCATAGTGCAAATGTGGCGCAGTTGAGGCACCGGTGTCACCAACATAACCAATGATTTCTCCTCTTTTGACTCTCTGACCCGGAAATACCGCAATTTTACTCATATGGGCATACAGGGTTTCGTAATTAAAGCCGTGATCCAAAATCACCTGATTGCCATAACCTCTTCGTGAACGACTCACTTTTTTTACCCTGGCGTTACCCGTAGCAAATATCGGTGTGCCCTCCGGTGCAGAAAAATCCATACCTTTATGCATTTTATTGATTTTGTAGATGGGATGCATGCGCATACCATACCCGGAAGCAGTTCGTTTTAAGTCGTCGTTTTGAACAGGCATTATGGCCGGTAATGAGGCCAAGAAGTCTTCTTTATTAACTGCAAATTCGGCTATTTCATCCAGCGATTTAGATTGTACAACTATCCGTTTTTTGAGCTGATCTAAACGTTTTTGAGTTTTTATTAATACCTCAGAATTATCAAAACCTTCCAGGTCTTTATAACGGTTTACACCTCCAAAACCAGATTTGCGTTGTTCGTCTGAAATGGGGTCGGCTTCAAAATAAACGCGGTAAATTTTATTGTCGCGCTCTTCAACGTCTTTAAGCACTGTCATTACCTCGTCCAATTGCCTGTTCATCATTTCATATTGAAACTTCATTTGATTCAATTCTCGCTTATAGGCCTTTTCCTTTGGCGTTTCCAGTCCGGGAATATTGAGGTAAAGGACCAACAAAAGTACACTCATGACCATCATCCCCAGAATAAACAATAATGTTAATCCAAAATATTTCCCCTTTTTGGGTTCTATCTTTCGGTAAGACAATGTTTCGGTATCGTAATAGTATTTTAGCTTACGCATTCTTAAATTTATATTACTTTTGTTTTTTGCACACAGCCTTGCAAATATAACAGAAAATCAACACTTATATCAGGTCAACTTCTGCACATATGAATTCTAGACAAACTAAATCCGCATTTTTCGACTTTTTTAAAGCTAAAAATCATGCCTTTGTACCGTCGGCACCTATCGTTTTAAAAGATGATCCCAGCTTAATGTTTACCAATGCCGGCATGAACCAGTTTAAATCACTGTTTCTAGGCACCGAAAATGTAAAAAACAACAGAGTGTATAACACACAGAAATGCTTGAGGGTTTCGGGTAAACACAACGACTTGGAAGAAGTGGGCAAAGATCATTATCACCACACCATGTTTGAGATGATGGGAAACTGGAGTTTTGGAGACCCTGCCCGTACGGCAGGCGGGTATTTTAAAAAAGAGGCCATAGAATGGTCCTGGGAGTTACTGACAGAAGTGTATAACATAACCCCAGACAATTTATATGTCACTATTTTTGAAGGTCATAAAGACGATAAATTAGAAAAAGATCAGGAAGCCTTTGACATCTGGAAGAGTATCGTGAATGAAAATAAAATTGTCTTAGGTGACAAAAAAGATAATTTTTGGGAAATGGGTGATCAAGGCCCTTGTGGTCCTGCGTCTGAAATTCACATCGATTTGCGTTCTGATGAGGATAAACAAAATATACCCGCCAAAGCATTGATTAACAAAGACCATCCCGAAGTTATTGAAATCTGGAATCTTGTATTTATTCAGTTTAATCGAAAAGCAAACGGAGAGCTCGAAAACCTTCCCTATAAACATGTCGATACCGGCATGGGCTTTGAAAGGCTTTGCCGTGTTTTACAACAGAAAGCATCAAATTACGATACCGATATTTTTCAGCCAATTATCCAACAAATTGAAGATTTATCCGGTCATACCTACGGCAAAAATGAAGCTGAAGACATTGCCATGCGTGTAATTGCAGACCACATCAGAGCGGTCGCTTTTTGTATTACAGATGGGCAGTTGCCGGCTAGTAACGCCGCGGGATATGTCGTTCGCCGTATTCTCCGAAGAGCCGTAAGGTATGCCTATAATTTCCTTGGACTCAACCAAGCGTTCATGTACAAATTGGTTGATGTTCTTGTAAAACAATTTAAAGAGGATTATCCTGAAATCAAAAAGCAGCAAGCATTATGTAAACGTGTCATCAAAGAAGAAGAACAGAGTTTTTTAAATACCTTATCTCAGGGATTAAAACGCCTTGAAGATATCGTAAATGAAAGTTCGTCTAAAACGATTTCAGGCTACAAAGCCTTTGAATTGTTTGACACTTTTGGTTTTCCAAATGACCTGACGGCCCTTATTTTAGAAGAAAAAGGCTTCACTTATAATGAAAAGGAATTCCAAAAGGCTTTGGAAGAACAAAAACAACGTTCCAAATCAGCGTCTGAAAGCCACACCGGAGACTGGACGCTTCTAAATGCCGGACAAGACAGTAAATTTCTAGGTTACGATCAGGTTGAAACAACCTCAAAAATTGTAAAATACAGAAGTGTAAAAACCAAAAAAGATGGTATATGCTATCAGTTGGTCTTAGATCAAACACCTTTTTATCCTGAAGGTGGCGGACAAGTTGGTGATCAGGGCGAATTTAGTTTTAAAGATGAAGGCATTGCTGTTGTAGATACCAAAAAAGAACATGGCGAAATTATACACATCACTAAGAAACTGCCACAGAACCTGGAAGCTAGCTTTACGGCCAGAATAAATACACACAAACGCTTTTTGTCGGCTTGTAACCATTCGGCGACCCATCTTTTGCATTATGCTTTAAGAGAAGTTCTGGGCAAACACGTCGAGCAAAAAGGCTCTTTAGTCAATGACCAATATTTGAGGTTTGATTTCTCCCATTTTGAAAAGCTAACCGATAAAGAATTGTCTGCAATTGAAGATATGGTGAACCAATTCATCAAAGCCCATATCAGTTTAGAGGAAAATCGATCAACAACTTTTGAAGAAGCCAAAGCTCAGGGCGCCATAGCCTTGTTTGGCGAAAAATACGGCGATAACGTAAGGACCATAAAGTTTGGGGATTCTATTGAATTATGCGGTGGGACGCACGTAACAAATACTTCGGAGATTTGGTATTTTAAAATCACCTCTCAATCTGCTGTAGCTTCCGGAGTGCGACGTATTGAAGCCATCACCAACGATAGAGCCAGGTTGTTTTTTGAAACAAAAAATGAACAGATTAACGATATACAACAGCTTTTAAGCTCTAATCAAAACCCTGTAAACCTGGTTAAACAGCTGATTAAAAATGTTGAAGTGCTTAAAAATGAAAATCAGAACTTACTTCAGGATAAAAGTAAAAATGTGAAGTCTGAATTAGTTCATGCCAAAGATTCATTCAAAGGCGTGAACCTTATTGCCAAAGAAGTCGATTTGGATGCCAAAGCGATGAAAGATTTGGCGTTTCAATTAGGCGGTGAAATTGATGATTTATTCTTGCTCCTGGCTTCCAGACATAATGACAAGGCTATATTGAGCTGTTATATTTCAAAAGATTTGGTCGCCAAACACAATTACCATGCGGGCAAAATCGTTAAAGAATTGGGTAAATTCATTAAGGGCGGTGGTGGTGGTCAGCCCTTCTTTGCCACAGCCGGCGGTAAAAACACCGATGGCATTTCTAAAGCTTTAGTTGAAGTAAAATCTTTTATATAAAGTATTTTGAAAATTCTTTTGCTTAGCGACACTCACGGCTATATAGACGAAAGGATTTTATCTTACGCTGAAAACGCAGATGAAGTCTGGCACGCCGGAGATATTGGTGAATTTAGGGTTACAGATGCTCTAGCAGAAAAATCCAAACTTCGTGCAGTTTACGGGAATATTGACGGCCACGACATCAGGTCTACTTTCCCGTTACATCAAAAATTTGAAATTCAGGGGTTAAATATATGGATAACTCATATTGGCGGTTACCCCAAACGATATAGTCCTGCCGTAAAACAAGACATGTATAACAATCCACCTGATGTGTTTATTTGCGGGCATTCGCATATTTTAAAAGTCATGCAGGATAAAAAACTTAATTTGCTACACATGAACCCCGGTGCAGTGGGCATTCATGGCTTTCATCAAAAACGGACAATGCTGCGTTTTGAAATAAATAATGGTAAATTGCAAAACCTCGAGGTGGTTGATTTTGGAAATCGGGGAAAAACAAAATAACTTATGAAAAAAATAGATTATAATGATTTTAGAATTTATCCGGATACCCCTATTACAAGTTTAGCGACATCATACGATTTGGGTAAGAAAAAGTCTAAAATAAAAAAAGCTTTAAAAGAAACCCGAAAGACACTTGGGGATATGCAAAATGTGCTTTATGCCCACAGCAAATACAGCGTATTGGTGTGTATTCAAGGCATGGATACTTCAGGTAAAGACAGTTTGATAAGGGAGGTGTTTAAGGATTTTAATGTCCGTGGAGTAAACTGTTACAGCTTTAAAAAACCCACTCTTCTGGAACTAGAAAGAGACTTTTTATGGCGGCATTACAAAAGGGTGCCCAGTAGGGGGAAATATGCAGTTTTTAACCGCTCGCATTACGAAAATGTATTGATATCCAGAGTGCACCCTAAAATTGTGCTCAATGAAAATTTACCGCATATCCAAAACAAAGAAGATATAACTGAAGATTTTTGGGCTAAACGTTTGGAGCAAATCAATATGTTTGAACAAATACTTTATGAAAACGGCACCATCATTTTCAAATTCTTTTTGAACATCTCAAAAGAAGAACAAAAAAGGCGATTGCTAAGACGGTTGAATAAACCTCACAAAAACTGGAAATTTGCGCCTGAAGATTTAGAGGAGCGGCAATTGTGGTCGGCTTATACTTCAGCTTATGAAAAAGCTATGAATGCCACCACAAAAGACCACAGCCCCTGGTATAATATACCGGCAGATGATAAACCCACAGCACGTTATCTGGTGGCCAAAATTCTAAAAAAACGCATGTCTGAATTTACGGACATTACATATCCAGAATCAGACTTAGAACACAAAATCAATTATTACAAAAAGAAAATCAAAAAAGAAGATAAGTCATGATAAAATCCGCTTTATAATTTAGCTTAAAAGGAGTTTAATTATATTTGTGCTTTAATGTTATATGAAAGTATTAGACAAAAAATTCGAGCTTTTTATTTCTGCTGAAAAAATCATTGAAAAGGTCAAAACAATAGCCCAAACCATCGAAGAGGACTACAAAGACAAAACGCCGACATTTTTAGTCATTCTTAACGGGGCGTTTATGTTTGCTGCAGATCTCATGAAGTATTACAAAGGCCCTTGTAAGGTAAGTTTTATGCGCTTATCCTCATATGAGGGAACAACATCTTCAGGAAAAATTAAAAAACATGTTGAAGCCGATAATCTACAAAATGAAGATGTTATTATCATAGAAGATATTGTAGATACTGGCAATTCATTAGAATATATTTTTAATTATTTAGAAACTCAACACGTCAAATCAAAACGCATGGCGTGTATGTTTCATAAACCGGATGCCTATCAAAAAGCATATTCCATAGATTACATCGGCATGAATATTCCCGACAAATTTATTCTGGGTTATGGTTTAGACTACGATGGCTACGGCAGAAATTTATCGGACATATATCAACTCAAAACATCTTAAATTATGACAAACATTGTATTATTTGGCCCTCCGGGTGCAGGAAAAGGAACCCAGGCCAGCATTTTAAAAGACAAATATCAACTTGTTCATTTATCTACGGGAGACATGTTTAGATACAACATCAAAAATAAGACAGAGCTGGGAAAGCTAGCACAATCTTACACCGATAACGGAAAACTTGTTCCCGACGACCTCACTATTAAGATGCTCAATGCAGAAGTGGATAGGTATTTGCCCTGTAAAGGGTTTATTTTTGACGGTTTTCCCAGAACAGAAGCTCAGGCTAAAAGTTTGGATGAATTAATGCTTGAAAAATCGAATGTAATTGACGCCATGGTCGCTCTTGAAGTTGATGATGAAGTTTTAGTAGAAAGGCTATTGGAACGCGGCAAAACTTCAGGCAGACCCGACGATGCCAATGAAAAGGTGATTAGAAACCGCATAAAAGTATATTACGACGAGACTGCGATTTTAAAGTCCTATTATCAGCAATCTGACAAATATTACGGAGTAGATGGTGTAGGCAGTATTGAGGATATTACTAAACGCATTTGTGATGTTATTGACAAACTGTAAGCTTATAACACTGTTTGCATTTGAGAAAGACATCAATTAAAAATCAAAAAAGTTAATTATATTTGAATTCAAAGAAATAAACGCATTTGATGGAACAGGTTTTAGAACAAGATGGAAAATTTAAATTTATGGAAACAGGCGAAGGTACTCCAATTATCATCCTGCACGGATTGATGGGTGGACTAAGTAACTTCGATGGTGTTTTAAGTTATTTTCCTAAAAAAGGCTATAAGGTTGTAATTCCGGAATTACCAATTTATGACTTGCCTATTCTCAAAACTAACATCAAAAATATTTCTGACTACATCAAGGATTTCATTGAACACAGAGGTTACAAAAAGGCCATTTTGTTGGGTAATTCTCTTGGCGGACATATAGGATTATTGACAACTAAATATTATCCTGAATACATCAAAGCGCTTGTCATTACAGGATCTTCTGGTCTATACGAAAGTGCTATGGGCGAAAGCTACCCCAAGCGTGGCGATTATGATTATATAAAAAAGAAAGCTGAAAATGTGTTTTACGACCCAAAAGTAGCGACTAAAGAGATTGTAGATGAAGTCTATAAAAGTGTAAACGATAGGAGTAAACTCATTAGAACACTGGCTATTGCCAAAAGTGCCATACGGCATAATATGGCTAAAGATTTACCGAATATGCAGCAACCCACCTGCATCATTTGGGGAAAACAGGATACAGTCACGCCACCAAATGTCGCTGAAGAATTTCAGGAAAAATTGCCTAATTCTGATTTATTCTGGATAGACAAATGCGGCCATGCTGCCATGATGGAGCATCCAGATGAATTTAATGAGATTCTCTTCGGCTGGTTGCAGAAAAGCGCATTGTAAAGTATGGACATTGCACAATCACAATTTGTTATCAGCAATTCTAGAGTTGAAGATTGCCCAAATTCTCAATTACCCGAATACGCTTTTATCGGTCGGAGTAATGTTGGTAAGTCGTCTTTAATCAATATGCTAACCGGCCGAAAAAGTTTAGCTAAAGTGTCGGGTAAACCTGGAAAAACCCGACTAATTAATCATTTTTTGATTAACGACAGATGGCATTTGGTTGACTTGCCGGGTTATGGTTATGCTAAAGTGAGTAAAAAAGAAAAAAAAGTCTTCCAAAAATTTATTACCGATTATTTTAAAAAACGCAAACAATTGGTCAATGCTTTTGTGCTAGTAGATTCAAGACACGAACCGCAAAAAATTGACCTCGAGTTTATGCAGTGGTTGGGTGAAAATGCAATTCCCTTTTCTATCATCTTCACCAAGACAGACAAGCTCAAACCGATGGCGCTGGAAAAAAATATCGTTCATTACAAGTCGGTCTTAATGGAATACTGGCAAGAGCTTATGCCTATTTTCCTGTCCTCATCAAAAGACAAAACAGGTCGAGATGAAATTTTGAATTATATAGGCAACATCAATAAGGCGTTGTAAGCCTATAAGAATCTTTGTGCTTTTGCATCTTTGCGAGAAATATTTATGAAACCCACAAAAACCTACACCGTTAAGGAAGCACTTCACAAGCTGTCGAGGTATTGTGTGTACCAGGATCGCTGTCATCAGGAAGTCGAGCGAAAGCTGAAAGACATGAACATGATTCCCGAAGCCAGAGCACAGATCATTTCAGAACTCATAAAGCAGGATTTCCTCAACGAAGAACGCTTTGCCATGAATTACGTTCGAGGCAAATTCAACCAAAAAGGCTGGGGTCGACTCAGGCTCAAACAAGAGTTAAAACGCCGGCAAATTACCGACTACCTCATCAATAAAGCCATTAATCAAATCAACGAAAGCGACTATTTAGAAAAACTTTCCGCTTTAGCTCTAAAAAAACACAAGCAGTTAAAAGAAAACAACAGTTGGATTGCCAAAGCTAAACTCAAAAACCATTTGCAGTACAAAGGTTACGAACTGGATTTGATCCTGGACGAAATAAAAAACTTATTAAAATTTTAACTTTTCAAAAAAAAGTGTAATTTAGTTTTTTTAAATCAATCATTATGGAAGAAATGAACCAAACCCCACCCGTAAAGCCTAATAACCATATGGTTATGGCAATTGTATCTACCGTACTTTCTGTAATTACATGTGCATTTGTATATGTAATACCTATTGTAGGAGGTATAGTCAGTATTGTTTTTGCCAGTCAGGTAAATTCTAAATACAACGCAGGAAATTATGAGGGTGCAGAAAAATCTTCAAAATATGCTAAGATTGCATGGATAGTCTCTATTGTAGTTTTAGCTGTGTATCTAATTGTTTTGGCTTATCAAATTGCAACTTCTGGCGATGAGCTAATGGAACAGATAAACAAGGCAATCGAACAGCAAAAAGAATTACAAGGCCAATAATCATGGAACAAGTCAACAAACCCAAACCGCCTCCAAATTATTTGGCTTTAGCTATTATAACCACATTATTTTGTTGCCAAATCTTTGGTATTATTTCTATTATTTATGCCAGCCAAGTCAATTCAAAATACATGGCAGGAGATTATCAGGGTGCTGAAACAGCTTCAAAAAATGCCAAAACCTGGGGACTTATATCTATTGGTCTAGGAATACTCATTATTGCTTTCTTCCTATTGTTTTACGGCACTGTTTTTTTTGCAGCAGTATCAAGTGGAGAATTTGATTTCTAAACTGAGGTATCAATTTCTGACGTTATTATTTTTATAAAATAGATTATAATTGAAATCAATCAAAAAACCTTTTAAATATACTCTAATTGGTTTTAGTATATTGATAGGTTTGTTTTTTGTTTACATGTATTACATGATCAATCCTGCAGGACAGGATTGGTTACCCCAATGCCCCTTTCACAGTTTCACCGGCCTGCACTGTCCTGGATGCGGAAGTCAACGTGCCCTTCACGATTTTCTTCACGGCAATATTATTGAAGGTTTTAAACACAATGTTTTAATTGGCTTGGGTATATTGGTGATGTTTTATAAATTGTTTTTAATCATGAGGTCTAAGTATTATCCGCAGAAAAAAAAGAATTTGCTTTACGACCCTAAAACGCCATGGATAATTTTTATAATCATTGTCAGTTTTTGGATAATGAGAAATATCCCTTATGAGCCTTTTACCTTTCTTGCGCCTTAAGGGTCTTATTTTAGTCCTAAATAACACCATATTTAAACAAAAAAACTTCAAGTTTTCTTAGCTTTGAGCCAAAAACATTTATGTTGCAAAATATAGAACCACAAACAGTCTGGAAACATTTTGAATCACTTAACGCGGTTCCCCGGCCTTCAAAAAAAGAAGAACGGGTCATCCAATTTATGATAGACTTTGGACAAGCCCTAGGCTTAGAAACCCTACAGGATGATGCCGGTAATGTGATCATTAAAAAACCAGCCACAAAAGGTCATGACCATAAAAAAACAGTTGTGCTTCAATCACACTTAGATATGGTTCATCAAAAAAATGAAGACACCGAATTCAATTTTGAAACCGAAGGTATAAACATGTATGTTGATGGCGACTGGGTAAAAGCCAAAGGCACTACTCTGGGGGCAGATAACGGCCTTGGCGTTGCGGCTATCATGAGTGTGCTCTCTTCTAAGGATATTGAACATCCGGCGCTGGAGGCTTTGTTTACCATAGATGAAGAAACAGGGATGACCGGTGCTAAAAACCTCGATTCTAATATCTTAAACGGTGAAATTTTACTCAACCTCGACACCGAGGAAGATGATGAAATTGGCATAGGTTGTGCCGGTGGTACTGATATTACGGCAACTCGATTTTATATCGAAGAGTCTGTTCCCGAAAAGACCTCTGCCTTTAAACTTACTATTAAAGGCTTACAAGGTGGACACTCTGGTATGGATATCATTAAGGGGCTGGGCAATGCCAATAAATTATTGACGAGATTTTTACTGCAGTTTCACAACAAATGCACCATGCGTTTAGGAAGGTTTACCGGTGGTGGTTTGCGAAATGCTATTCCCAGAGAAGCCTCTGCCAGTGTTGTTGTACTCAAGGATGACATAGATGCCTTTAAAACTATTTTTGAGGAATTATCAGAGGCTATTAAAACCGAGTATAAAACTTTAGAGCCGCAATTGGATATTCAACTGGATGAAATTGATGCACCAAAATCGGTGTTGAGCAGTGATGTACAGGACATGATTATCAAAGCTTTGAGTACAGCTCATAATGGCGTGTACCGCATGAGTCCTGATATTGAGGGCTTGGTAGAAACGTCAAACAACATCGCTCAGGTGTGTATTGAAAAAGGGAAAATTGAAATTTTATGCCTTACCCGTTCTTCGGTAGAAAGTGGTAAATGGGACCTTGCTCACAATATAGAAAGCGCATTCGATTTGGCAGGATGCCGTGTACAATTTTCCGGCAATTATCCGGGCTGGACGCCAAATCCCGATTCAGCAATATTAAAAGTTGTTGACGAGCTTTACCAGAAAAATTTTGGCGAAAAGGCCGAAATTGCCGCTTGCCACGCCGGATTAGAATGTGGTATTCTGGGAAGCCACTATCCCGACATGGATATGGTATCTTTTGGACCGACCATAAGAGGAGCACATTCTCCAGACGAACGCGCCAGTATTTCATCCACGCAAAAATTCTGGGGTTTTCTCAAAGATATTTTGAAGAATATTCCCGAGAAGCAATAATACAATCTAATGATTTTAGACCACAGGTTTTCAACACATGTGAGGTCTGACCATTTTAAAATTAAGAATAAATGACCATACTCTCTTACAACGTCAACGGTATTCGAGCAGCCATGAGAAAAGGTTTAACCGGCTGGCTGAAAAATAACAATGCCGATGTGGTTTGCTTTCAAGAAATTAAAGCTCTTGAAGACCAAATCGAAACCGAAGATTTTCATCAGCTTGGCTATAAACACGCCTATTGGTACCCGGCTCAAAAAAAAGGCTACAGTGGCGTTGGTATCATTTCAAAAGTAAAACCTAATCACGTAGAGTTTGGCTGTGGTATAGATTATATGGACAATGAAGGCCGAATTCTCAGACTGGATTTTGATGACTTTTCATTGATAAGTTTATATTTACCTTCCGGTACCAATGACGCCAGACTTCAATTGAAGTTTGATTTTATGGATGATTTTTACAGGTATATCAATCAGTTAAAAGCAGAAAAACCTCATTTGGTCATTTGTGGTGATTTCAATATTTGCCATGAGCCCATAGACATTCATGATCCCGTTCGACTAAAAAGGGTTTCAGGGTTTTTGCCCGAAGAACGCAAATGGTTGAGTAAATTTTTGGATAATGGGTTTACCGATTCATTTCGATTTAAAAACCCAGAGGTAGAGCAATATTCCTGGTGGAGTTATCGCGCCAATGCCAGAGCCAATAACAAAGGCTGGCGATTAGATTACCATCTGGTTTCTACTCCAATAAAACAAAATATAAAAAGGGCCGTTATATTACCTGAAGCAAAACACAGTGATCATTGTCCGGTATTACTCAAATTAGATTTTTAAACGTATTGATATGAAAATTAAACATTTATTTCTAAGCCTTTGCATTGGGCTTATTTTTAGTTGCGTCCCTAAAAAAGATTTAGTTAATCTTCAAAACCGCTTTGATAATCTTCAGTCACAGAATGATTTGTTGATGAAAAAGTTAAGAGATGCTAAAGCCGCTGAAAAAAGCCTGAGTTCTACTTTAGATGAGACTCAAAACGAATTAATCGCTTTAAAAGAAGACTATCAACTTCTTACTTCAGATTATGAAAGTCAGACCGAAAAATTGAATACATTAAAAGAATCTTATCAAGCCTTAGAGAAAAACAGCAGTGCGCTACTTTCAGAAAATATTAATCGAAACAGGGAACTTTTACAAGAATTAGAAGCTAAAGAAAAAGCCCTGGCAGATGAGCGCAAGCGCTTAGAAAGTCTGGAGAATGATCTTGAAGAACGATCTTACAGAATAAATGAGTTAGAGAGTCTTATCGCCTCAAAAGAAGCTAAACTCACAGCTTTAAAAGATAATTTGATGGATGCATTAGTCGATTTTGAAGGCAGAGGTCTGCGTGTTGAACAACGCGATGGCAAGGTTTATGTCTCTATGGAAAACAAATTATTATTTGCTTCAGGCAGTTGGAGGGTAGGAAATGAAGGGCAAAAAGCCATAAAAGAACTGGCAACAGTTTTAGCACAAAACCCTGATATTTCGGTACTTATTGAGGGCCATACCGACAATGTCCCCTACGGTGGTAATGGTCCGCTAAAAGACAATTGGGACTTATCGACAAAACGAGCCACGGAAGTCCTCAAGTTGCTACTCAACAATAATAAAATTGATCCTACAAATCTAACTGCAGCCGGTAAAGGCGAATATGTCCCTGTTGCCGAAAATTCAACTGCAGCAGGTAAAGCCAAAAACCGGAGAATTGAAGTCGTTTTAGAGCCACAGCTTGATGAAATCAATAAACTGCTAGAAGAGTAATTGCGCAATACATTTAGATTAAAAATTAATCCTAAAAACCAAATTCGGCGTAAAACCAAGTCCATTTTGACGAAAGCTTTGGATGTTTTCAGCAGAATCTATTTCATAAAACTGGTTGTAAACATTGGTGTTCCCAAACACATTCAAAATAGAGGCTCCGGCAAGTGCCTTGACATTTTGAAATAGTTGAAATGCATAGGTAGAAGACAAATCAAATCTAAAGTAATCTTTCAATCTAGCGGCATTAGGGCTGTCGTATTGTATCTGTTGAGGTAAAGCATTTTGTTCTTCTGAAGGTAATGTAGTTGGTGCTCCAGAATGCCAATTGAAGCCGGCAGAGATTTTTAACCCTTGATGTTCATAGCTCAATCCAGTAGCAATGACATGCCTGAGGTCTAAATTATTGTGAAAAGAAGAGGGGTTTAGCCTATTGAAATTGTATTTATTTTCAGACAAACTATAGCTTATCCAACCCGATATAGGATCAAAACTTTTGTTTAAAAGTATATCTAAACCTCTTACTTCATAATTACCGTGGTCTGCAGAAAATTCAAACTGGTTTTGAAAACCCTGGCCTTGAGTTGTGATGCCATCAACTTTTTTATAAAACAAATCTACATTCATAAACCAACTTGGTTTCACGTAGTTTAACCCGACTGAGACTTGCTGACTTTTAATTATTGGTCTGGTATCCGGCTGAGACAACACCCATCGCCTGTTTTCTACGCCAAGAAAATCGGTTTGCAAATCAATGGTTTGCGAGGTTACTTGACTTTTTTGTTCGGCAAGAACCTCCAGAAATAAGTCCTCCAGAAACTGATAATTCATATTAAATCTAGGCTCAAACCGATATTCATCAAATTTTGAAAAGTGATTGAGCCTTGCTCCAATGTTCAAGATAAGTAAGTCATTTTGAGATTTATAATTAAACTGGGTGTATAAACTTTGGGTGAAAATGGAGTTTTGAGTTTCAACAAAAACCTCGGGATCATTAATATTTTGTGAGTTTAGAATTCCAGTCTCGTTAAGTTGATAACCGGTTTCATTCGCAAGCTTTGAGTTTATTTGATGCTGAACATTAAGTTTAAGCCCATATTCCTGTACTTCATTTATTTGCTCTAATCGCTGTTGGTTAAGCAGATTGGTATTGGCCGAATTTTGGTTATAGGTTGTGGTGTAAAATTGAAATTGAGAATTGGTCGAATGAGACCAGTGTTTTTCATAGAAAAATCCGCCTGCAAGATTAGTTTGCTCCAGATTACTTATTCGGGTATCTATGCTGTTATTATGGCTTTCAAATCTATTGAGACCAAAGGCATTTTCTGAATAAAACAGATTGGCTTTTATAAAATCATGAGGTGTTAATTGGTATTTATAGCTTAAAGTCGCATCAAAGAAAGAGAAATCATTATTTTGTTGTATATCGCCGGAAGTTAAGTTAGTAACTTCTGTATTTTGAAAAACCTTGTCGAAGTAACTGTTGTAGGTTGGGCTTTCCCAGACTGCATTAACAGAATGTCTCGAGGACAGTTCAACCGAAGATTTTTGGTTAATTGGCAGTTGGATGAAAGCATCGGCGTTTATCATATTAACGCCGGCACCAACTTGAATACTATCTGCAATCTTATTACTGGTTTTCATAGTAATGAGACTGGAAACACCGTCACCATATTTGGCAAAAGTTCCATTCTTTATCAGCTTTACGTTTTTAGTAATGTAGGGGTTAAAGGCAGAAATCATCCCAAAAAAAACAGAGGTGTTATACATTTTTATACCATCCCAAAGGAAGAGGTTTTGATCGTGGGTGCCACCTCTTACATTCAAATAAGACACACTTTCACGACTACTGGTTATGCCCGGTAAGGCCTGTAAACTTTGTAAGACATCTGGCTCTACCAAACCGGGTAATAGTCCAAATTCTTCATAGTTAATTTCTAAACCTCCCGATGAAATTTTTTGGATACCACGAGTTAGCAGATTAGTTAACACTACTTCATCCAAAACTTGATAAAACGGTGTGATATATACCTTGATACATCCCTGATTTTGATGTTGTGTTATTTTGAAAGTTTTTGTGACATAATCTTGTGCATAAGCTTTAAAGCTCAATTGTTCATTATCAACAGGTAAATAAAATTTACCTTCGCCATCAGGTTTCAGAATAAAGCCAGCATATTCTATGGATGCACTTGTAACAAGCTCATTGGTCATAGCATTCATCACTTTTATACAAAAGGGTGTTGAATTAGATTGAGGAACCACGAGAATTTGTCGATTATCTTGTAATAAATAATCAAATGAGGTTTGAGATCTTAAAAACTTAAGTTCGTCCCCTAGGTTATCAAGTTGTTTGTCGGGGTTGATGGTTATATTTTCTAATACATCATCGGCATAGGAAAAAATTACATTATACCGGTTTTCTAAGGTTTGTAAATAGGCAATTATATCCGTATTTATATTTTGGTTTTGAGCCATAGACATATGACTCACTCCAAATATCAATAGGATAATTACATGTAATTTTAATTGACTACTTTTTTGATAAAAAGATGTTTTTATCATCAATTTTATAGGTTAAACCTAAAGGCAAAGTAATGGATTTTAGGGCAATTTCAATATCATTATGGGGAAAACTTCCTGTATATCTTCTTTGAATATCTACAGTTGATGTGTAAAATTCAACATCGTAATAGTTTTGGAATTCTTTCAACACTTTTTCTAGGGTCTGACTTTTTAAAACAGATTTAGCGGTTTTCCAGTCTGGTACATCAGTGTGAACTTGCTTTAAAACCATACCTTCATCCTTTAGAATAAGCTTATTATTGGCTTGTAATGTGTAAGACTTTTTTCCACGTTGCACACCAACTGAACCTTCATAACAAGCTACTTCAAATCCATAATCTCTGGATTTTACATTAAATTTTGTCCCTAAAACTTCAACTACAGCATAGGGGGTATTTACTGTAAACTTAGACCCTTTTTCAACGTCAAAATAGGCTTCGCCATCGAGTTCTAATTGTTTGTTGTTCATCCAACCTTCAGCATCATATGAAAGTTGAGACTTGGCATTTAAATTCACCTTAGATTGGTCGGGTAAATTTATGGTCTCTGTTTTAGCCGTTAAAGTTTCGATAGATGTGATCTTATTGGCAGAGCTAATGCTTTTAAAAAGTATAAACCCAACCAAAAATACTGCAGCAATAGCTCCCCCATATTTAAGGTATTGATACTTTGAAGCCTTAGGTTTTGAAAGCGTTTTTGATTTTATGTCTTCTAAGTGTTGTTCTTGATCAAACCCAGGTGATTTAAAATATTTAGCTTTCTCTGAAAGTTTGACCAAAGAGGCATACTCGTCTAATTTCTTAAACGCTTCGAGTTCCTCCGGGGTTAGCTCATTGTTAAGCCATTTTTTGATTAATTCTTCTTTCATATGTATTTAACAATTTAAAACCCGTATTTCCTACTTAAATCTTGTTAAATTTCTTCAATATCTTCGCGCAATTGTTTAAGCGCTGTATAAATACGTTTTTCTACTGCTTTTCTGGATATTCCCAACATTTCTGCAATTTCTTTGTGTTTTTTGCCTTCAACCCGATTGAGGAGAAAAGCCACACGCTTTTCTTTGGTGAGCTTAGATAATGCCTTTTGATACTTATCCATATATTCCCTTTCTTCCATTAAAAATTGAGGATCTTGATTATCGGATTGATTCTTAGGTGTTTTTAATTCGTATTTTAAAACCACTTTTTTGTGCTTAATCACATTTAGTGTGGTATTGTTGGCCACTGAAAACAAAAAACTTTTAGCTTTTTCGGGTTTAATATCCTTACAATTCTCCCACAATTTCAAAAAAGCCTGCTGTACTTTATCTTTAGGATTGTGTTGTTCGCCATATTTGTAATATATAAAATCGTGCAAATCCTTTGCGTAAGCCTTATGCAACTTGGAAAAAACAGTTTCTTTGCAACAGTCCTTAAATAAAGCAAAAGCGTCTTTCATATCTGTCAAAAGTAAAAAAAATAGTTAATTGGGTAGGATATTTTTAATTTGAATTGTTTTATTTTTGGAAATATATGTTATAATGACAAAGATATTTTACATCTTAATGCTATTACTTTTTATCAGTTGTTATGAAGACGACTCTCGAAACATACAATCTGAGAATACCTCACATCGAACATCTGAATTAAGCTTGTATATCAAATCTATTGCTTCTCATCACGCCGCATTCGATGACAAGATTGATGAATCTTCATGTTTTAGCCTGCAATTTCCATATCAGTTATATATCAATTCAGAATTGGCAAGCATAACATCAGTTCAAGACGTCTCCAACCTCAACGAAGATGATGCTATTGAAATAGTATATCCGGTTAATACAAACTTTTATAATTACCAACAGCATCAGGCTAATAATCAAAGTGAATTAAATTTAATCAAAAACGTTTGTACTCAAAATTTTGATATTATAAGCAATCCCTGTTTAGATTTTCAATTTCCCATTACTATTAAGGAATTTAATGACTTAACTGAAAGCTTCGAAACCTATCAACTAAACAATGATAAAGAGCTTTACTTGCACATTGAAAATCTTCATGACAACGATGTTTACGAAATTGAATACCCAATATTTTTAAAAGATTCTGTCTCTAATTCTATCCGAATAAACTCAAATGCTGACTTTATAAACGCTTTTAATCAATTCCGTCAGGAGTGCGATTAAGTCCATCGGATTTATTCTAAGGAGTATCCAATTAAATACCAAAGGTAAACTTTAAAAGAAACAGCCAGTATCCCAACTTTTACAATGTTTATTTTTACACTTCGCATCCCGGTAGCTGAGTTTATGAGCGATGGCTATTTTATATTGAAAGCATGTTGAAACTGTTGTTAATCAGTTGAACACAGACAACTTCAGTCTTGAAAACATCAACATATATCTTAATTTTATCAAGGAATTACTCAATATGGACTGGCCTGCTCAATGACGTGTCGACTCAATTACGCGCATTGATCTTAAGAGTAAGCGCATTAAATTTTTAGTTTCATAAACTCAACAGATATAAGCCTGGTTCAAAGTGGGATTTATATATAAAGTCTAGAAACAGATCAAGGCCATTTCTACACGAAAATATTGAAAAAGTAGACCCAATCAGAGCAATACGTCTAAACATTTTTAACAATATTGTTTAAGCAAGTTAAATAAATGCTAAACACTATTTTCATAGTAGTAACTTTTAGGTTTGCATTGTCTAATAGATGAAATCTAAAAACAAATACTATGAAATTATTATCGAAAATTACAACATTAGCTTTGCTTTTGTTAGTATCAGTCTCATGTTCAGATGACGACGATGGAACACCACCGGTGCAGGATGTACCAAACTTGGTTGAAGCTGCCCAAGATGCAGGTCTTACTACACTATTAGATGCGGTTGGTGCGGTAGATGGCTTAGATCAAACTTTGCTCAATGCACAGGCTATTACCGTATTTGCACCAACCAATGATGCTTTTGGAGATGCTTTAAATGCCTTCGGCGTAAACGATTTAAATGAACTTGTTGCAGCACTTGGAGGTGTAAGTCAACTGGAAACAGTCCTTGGTTTTCACGTTGTTCCTGCAGTAGCCTTTTCTACAGATTTAGCTGAAGGTGAACAATCGTTTACTACCCTAGCAGGACAGGATCTAAGCGTAACAAGAAATGGAAGTAGTGTTACAGTCACCGATGCCGCAGGTAATGTTGCTAATGTGACGATGGCCGATGTAGAAATCGAAAATGGTGTTGTACACGTTATTGATGCCGTATTATTACCGGAATTACCAGCAGTAAATACATTCGACATAATTGCCAATAGTCCAGATCACACAATTTTGGAACAAGCGCTAATAGACACTGGATTAGATCAAGTCTTAGCAAGTGAAACTTTTACAGTATTTGCCCCTACCGATACTGCTTTTGGAAACATTGACACTTCCGGTTTAACAACAGATCAACTTACCAATATCTTGTTAAATCATGTTGTGACTGGCAATGTTTTATCCACAGATTTAACTAATGGATATGTAAAAACTAATGCTACCGAAACATTTTCTGGTGATGAAAACTTTATAGACTTGTATATAAATATTGACAATGGCGTAACTTTGAATGGAAATGCATCAGTTACGGTTCCTGATTTAGAGAGTTTAAATGGCACCGTACATGTTGTAGACGAAGTAATTACTATACCAAATGTTGTCGATCTAGCAGCCTCTAACCCTATGTTTTCAAACCTTGCTGCAGCTTTGACACAAGAAAATTTATTAGGGGTATTAAGCACAGCAGGAGATACATCTCCAGCACCTTTTACCGTGTTTGCTCCAAATGATATGGCATTCCAAAACTTTTTAGACGAAGACCCTAACGACGGGTTTGAAACCATTCAGGATGTATTAGATTTAGCCATATTGTCTGATGTGTTGACATACCATGTATTGCCAAATGGCGGTGTAAGAGCTGCTGATATTACAGATGGTATTACTCCAACAACAGTACAGAGTGAAACTTTGACTATAAATACAACAAATGGAGTTACAATAACAGATCAAAACGGTAGAGTTGTAGAAATCATTGCAACGGATGTTACCGGTTCTAATGGTGTTATTCACGTATTAGACAATGTTATTTTACCAACCTTACCTTAATACATATTGAGTTAATTTTTGGAAAAGGTCTAATCCTACGATTAGGCCTTTTTTTATTTGATGACCTTATATTATATAGATTTAAAGGAAGAGTTTTTCAACTAAATCTGCTATGGATTCAAGCCTGACAACTTCAAGGTTTTCAGATGCTATTGATATTTTAGTGTGCTTTGATATAAAAATTTTTTCAAAGCCTAATTTATCGGCTTCAGCAACACGTTGTTCTAATCTTGGTACAGGTCTCACTTCGCCAGCCAGTCCTATTTCTGCCGCAAAACAGAAGCTGTGTTTAAGGGGCAAATCGTTATTGGATGAAAGAATGGCCGCGGCTACAGCAAGGTCTATCGCAGGATCATCGATTGTAATGCCTCCTGTAATATTTAGAAACACATCTTTTGCGCCGAGTCTAAAGCCTGCACGTTTTTCAAGCACCGCCAGAATCATATTCAGGCGTTTGGCATTATAGCCTGTAGATGAGCGTTGTGGGGTCCCGTAAACCGCAGAACTTACAAGGGCTTGAATTTCTACCATCAAAGGCCTCATCCCTTCAATTGTTGCGGCTATTGAAGTGCCACTCAGGTCATGTTCATGGTTTGATATAAGGATTTTTGAAGGATTGAGGATTTGCTTTAATCCCTTTGCCTGCATTTCATAAATACCTAACTCATGTGTTGGGCCAAATCTGTTTTTTTGAACTCTAACAATTCGATAAATAAAATTTTGATCGCCTTCAAACTGCAAAACCGTATCCACCATATGCTCCAAAATTTTTGGTCCGGCGATATGACCTTCTTTATTGATATGCCCAACCAAAACAACAGGCGTATGTGTTTCTTTAGCGTATGTTATAAGTTCAGCAGTACAAGCCCGGATTTGTGAAATACTCCCCGGTGAGCTGTCTATAAATTCTGTGCGTAAGGTTTGAATAGAATCTATAATGACCATTTTTGGTTCAACTTTTTTAATCTGATTGAAAATATTTTGAGTAGAGGTATCGGCCAAAATGAAACAATTGGTATTGGTCTGGTCTATGCGCTGAGCGCGCATTTTAATTTGTTTTGTACTTTCTTCACCCGAGACATAAAGGCTTTTTACCGGCAGATTTAAACACAATTGAAGTAAAAGTGTACTTTTTCCTATGCCTGGTTCTCCTCCCAAGAGTACCAATGCACCTTTCACTATACCGCCCCCTAATACCCTGTTCAGTTCTTTATCCGGAGTTATAATTCTGTCTTCTACCTCAAAATTAATATCACCTATTTTTGAGACTTTGGGCTGTAGACTTTTGTTGGAATGGGACGACTTCCAATCAGAAGTTTTAGGTTTACTTATGACTTCTTCTACCAAGGTATTCCAAGATTTACAAGAATTGCACTGTCCCTGCCACTTGGCGTGCTGTGCACCACAATTCTGACAATAATATACGGTCTTAGGTTTTGCCATAATTAGTAGCCAAAGATGTCTTTTAGTCTGGCAGCCTCATCTAACATCATGTCTTTAGTAATGCCTCCAGCTTCTTCATAAGCATAACCCGCCTGATAGGCTTTTATGGCCCTTTTAGGCTTGCCTATTTCTTGGTAATACCTGCCGAGAAAATAATCTGTAAGCAAAGTTTCAGGATAGTGACGCTTTGCTATTTTTGCCAGATCTTCATAGCTTTCCCAGCGTTCTTTTTCCGTGATAAATTTGGAGACTTTCATAATGTCTGCAATTCTTATTTTAATGTCCAGACCATAAAGTGTATTGATGTCATTATATTTGCCTGTAAGGTATTCTACCGGGTCTTCTGCATTAGATAATTTTGAAGAATATTCCGTGTCGTCTATAGGCGTGTAAGGTTCAAACATTTCCTGTAAAGCAAAAGGCAGCGCATTGACTACAAAAGAGTAATGGTTTGAGTTTTCAAAAGATTTGTAGCTTAAAGTAACAAGCTCGTTTTCAATTTCTGAAAATGAATCATAAATGCGTTTCGTTTTTTCTTTTAAAAACTTTAAATCATTAGAACCTGTGGTTAGGCTGTACCAAATTCTTTGTTTAGATTCCTGAAGATTGTCTTTTATAAAAGGTATAAATCCATCAGGGATGTCAGGACTGAGATTTATATAACCCTGAAATTTTGATTGGGATGAAAACAAAAAGAAATTGATAAAATTGGCCATATAATCATGGCCTACTGCAATTTTGAAATTACCAATATTGTAATTTTCATTTAAATACTTCATCACTTCTAATTGTATAAAATCAAAAAATTGTGCTCCTGTCGAAATTGGCAGAAAATCTGTTGTATCGTATTTACCATCTTCCAATCGATGGCCGGACTGAGTTATTCCTACAACAAAAGCTTCTGGTATCTCTTCCCAATAGCTGAGGTAGTCTACAATACCCGCAACGGGTTCAAAAAGATAGTCACCATCAAAAACAATAATTAGTGGATATACCTTTTTACTGTTGTAATCATAATTTCGAGGCGGTTGTATTTTAATACCTCGATCTCCGTCAAGAATTCGTGATTTTACAAAGATATTCTCTATCTGGGCATGACTTATATTAAAAGAAATTAAAACAATTAAAGGGGTTAATACAATAGCTTTCATAATTCAAATTTTAGGCGTAGTACGGGTATTTTTATTTGCAATAGGCAACAGAATTGCCGACATTGAGCCTACGAAGATAACCAAAACAGTTTGAGCTGTCCACAACACCCACCCAAAGGCTTGTCCAGCTTCTACCGGGATTCCAAATAACTCGTAAACAGAAGCAATAGCCAACGGGTATAGGCCTATGCCACCGCTGGTAATAGACATTGCAAAAGTTCCTGCTACAAAACCTACCATTGCGGCACCAAAACTGAGGTCTTCAGTTCCGGCAATGGCAAATTTTATTATCCAGAACATGGCAACATAAAGAACCCATATACTAAGTGTTTGGAAAATAAAAGACCATTTTTTCTTTAACTTTAGAACTGTTTTAATGCCCTGTAGCAAACCAAATAAAAAGTTTTTTATTTTAATAATAAAACCGTGTGTTGATGACCTTATTAATTTGAAGCCTACAAAAAGTATAATGATTAAAATTAGCACATAAACCAAAGTCTTCAGCGGATTGATTTGGTTGACATCCAAATACAGCATCAATTCATCAGACTGAATAATAAAGGTGAAGCCTATAATACTCAATAACATTATAAAGTCTACAAGCCTTTCTGTGATTATTGTACCAAAACTTTGTTCAAAACTCAAATTGGAATAACTGGCATAACTGGCGCCTCTGAGTACTTCACCAGAACGTGGAATACCCAAATTACCCAAGTAACCAAACATGACAGCATAAAAGCAATTGTGTAATTTTGGATCGTCTCTAAGTGGGGTAAGCAGTAACTTCCATCGGTTTGCTCTAATAAGATGAGACACTAATCCAAACACCATAGACAACATCACCCAAAAGAGTTTTGCACTTTTGATGTTTTGCCAAATAAGATGGCGTTCTTGTGCGGTGGTGTCTGAAATGGAATACCAAACAAAAAAAGCTCCTAATACCAAAGGTGCTGTGATTTTTAGCCATTTGGTTAATGGAGATTTTGCCATATCCTATGTTAATAAATTATCCTCATTTGGAAAAATAAGGGATGGATTAAAATTTTGAGCCTCCTCAGGGGTCATAATAGCATAAGACATGAGTATAAGAATATCACCGGGTGAAACTTTTCTCGCTGCAGCACCATTTAAAGTGATTTCACCGCTACCGCGTGGACCGGGTATGACATAAGTTTCCAGGCGCTCTCCATTGGTATTATTTACAACCTGTATTTTCTCGCCATCGTATAGGTTTGCAGCATCCATAAGATCCTGGTCTATGGTTATACTTCCTATGTAGTTAAGGTCCGCACCTGTAACCTTTACACGATGAATTTTTGATTTTACTACTGTTATTTGCATTGTTTTTTTAATTCAAAGCCATGTTATCTATTAATCTCACTCCATTGCAGTAAACTGCAATAAACGCTCTGTAATTTTTATGAGGTTCTATCTTTTCTGTTGGAACCAAATCTTTTTCTGCTGCAATTTCAATGTATTCTAATCTAAAGCTTTTTGAAGAATCAAAGGCTTGGTTCACCATTTTTTTTATTTCAGCTATAGATTTTACACCTAAATAAGTCTTCACACTTTGTAATTGGTCATAAATAATGCCAGCTTTTGTCTTTTCCTCTTCTGTAAGAAGTGTATTTCTTGAACTTTTTGCTAAACCATTGTCTTCGCGATAGGTTTCACAGCCGATAATTTCTACTGGCTGACCTGTCAACTTGACAAGTCTTTTTACTACTGCTAACTGTTGATAGTCCTTTTCTCCAAAATAAGCCCTTTGAGGTTTAAGCAATTGAAATAACCGCTTCAGAACAGTACCAACACCGTTAAAATGCCCATGCCTGAACTCTCCTTCCATAAATTTTGATAGCTCACCGAAGTCAAAGTGAGTAGATTGAATGCCATCAGGATAGATTTCTTCTACAGAAGGCACGTAGACCAAAATATTCTGATCTAATTTTTCTATCAATTTTAAGTCCTCATCAATTGTCCTTGGGTACTTATCTAAATCGCTGGAACTATTAAATTGCGTTGGGTTTACAAAAATGGAAACCACAACACAGTCACAATCCTTAAGTGCATTTTTCATTAAGGATAAATGCCCCTTATGCAAAGCACCCATGGTGGGAACTAATCCAATGGCTTTTGGCGAAATCGTTTTCACCTGTTGGTGATACTCTGAAATTGTTTTTAAAAGCACAGGATGTATTTTAAATTTTGTGCAAAACTAACATTTTAAGCTTAATCCACATAATTTTTGTAAATTTGCATTCTTAAAATTCCAATTGCATTTAAATGAATTTTTATGAAGGATAAACGCGTTCTTTTTGTATCGTCAGAAGTAATTCCCTATTTACCGGAAAATGACATGTCAACCATGTCATTTGAAGTTCCAAAAATGATAAATTCTACAGGAGGTCAAACCAGAATCTTTATGCCTCGTTTTGGCAATATTAACGAAAGAAGACACCAGTTACACGAAGTTATCAGACTTTCGGGATTAAACATGGTTGTAAACGATCTTGACATGCCTTTAATCATAAAAGTAGCCTCCATACCTAAAGAACGTATGCAAGTCTATTTTATAGATAACGAAGATTATTTTAAAAGAAAGGCTATGTATAGCGACGAAGATGGAGAACTCTTCGATGATAATGACGAACGCGCCATATTTTTCGCAAAAGGTGTTATAGAAACCGTAAAAAAACTTAACTGGGCACCCGATATAATACATATTAATGGTTGGATGGCTTCACTTTTGCCTCTGTATTTGAGAAATTACTACGGCAATGAGCCTCTTTTTAAAGATTCTAAAATTATCACTTCAGTTTATAACAATAATTTTGAAGGCGAACTGGACAACGACATGAAGAAAAAAGTCATGTTTGATGGTATAGATGATGATATCGTAAGCTTGCTTACAACACCAAATTATAATAATTTGATAAAATTAGCGATTACTTATTCAGATGGTGTTGTTGTTGGCAGTGAAAATATTACTGACGAATTGGTCAAGTTTATCGATGATACCGAAATCCCAAAATTAGACTACCGTTCTATTGAAGAATTTTCACAAGCATACCAAGATTATTACTTAAAAGATATTTTAAATGAAGAGATTGATTAGTTTGAACAAACAGATAAAATGTGGCATTGTGTTTTTCGTTATTTTATCAGTTTTGAGTTCTTGTGAGGAGGATTTTACAAGGGTTGGAGGAGATTTTATTAATAATTTAGAATTACCGGAACCTTACGTAGTTCAAAACTTAGCCGCTTATAGCGACAACATCAAATCGGTTCAAACTAATACCCTAACGACATACTTACTTGGTAAGTTTGGTGATCCGGTATTTGGTGATACCGATATTAGCATTCTCTCTCAATTTGAATTAGAAAGAACAAATCCTGATTTTGGCGAAGACCCCGTTTTAGATAGCGTAATACTTACTTTCCCACTATTCCAAAGCGGCTTGATTGAAGAAGATACTTACAGATTAGATTCTGTCTTTGGCACAGGGACCTTCAAAATATCAGTTTTTGAATCTCATCAATTTTTAAGCAATTTAGATCCGGGAGAAAATGGCGATTTTCAAAATATTCAAAATTATTATTCAGATCAATTTGCTGAATTTGACAATAATATAGAACAAACACCCTTATATACTTCCCAAGAAATTACTCCCTCAGACTCCACTAAAACTCAAATTCTTTTTGATCAGGTAGATTCTATAACTATAGATACCCTGAGTGTCACCCCAAGAATAAGACTTAAGCTTCCCAATAACTATTTTCAGGAAAATATTTTAGACAAACAAGGCTCCGATGAGCTGGTAAGCCAGAGCAGCTTTAAAAATTTTATAAGAGGATTTTACATCAAAACGGAACAAGTTGGTGATGAAAATGCAATGCTAAGTTTAGATTTGAATAATCCTGAAGCCAACATCACGCTTCATTACAGATCATTAAGGCCACCACCGAGTTTGGAGGTAGTAGAAAATCCGGAACTGGTAGAAACCTTTAATAAATTCAGTCTTAATTTTGCGGGAAATACCCTTAACTTTTACAACAATTCTAATGAATTAGATTTGAGTACACAGGATATTCAAAATGGTGAAGAGAATATTTTCATAAAAGGCGGTGAAGGCATTGTAAGCATAATAGACCCGTTTAACGGACCAGATACAGACGGTAACGGTGTTTCAGATGAAATAGACTCATTAAGGCAGAACAACTGGTTGGTAAATGAAGCCAATCTTATACTTTATATAGACGATGAGTTAGCTGGTGAAAGTTCAATCGAGAAACAACCCGCAAGAATATTTGCCTATGATTTGGACAATGAACGTGTTCTTATAGATTATACGCTAGACCCTGGGACAACACAAAACCCCTTTACCTCAAAACAGACACATCTGGGGCCCTTGCAGGATGACGGTAATGGAAATTTATTTTACAAGATAAGGCTTACAAGTCATATCAATAATATTATCAACAACGATTCTACCAATACCAGAATTGGTATCGTTGTTACGCAAAACGTAAATGCGGCGAGGATTCTCGAAGTAAGAGAAAGTGAACAAGACCAGATAGAGTCATCAATTGAAAGTACTATTTCCACACCTAGAGGAACTGTTTTTCATGGAAACCTCTCCTCAGATGAAGATTTAAGACTAAAGCTTCAAATATTTTATACACAACCAAATTAACTGACAAAATTATTACTATGTGTGGAATTGTAGGTTATATCGGAGAAAAACAGGCATACGATATTGTATTGAAAGGCCTTCAGCGACTAGAATATCGCGGATATGATTCCGCTGGAATTGCTTTGTATGATGGCAACGAATTGAATATTTGCAAAACCAAAGGCAAAGTATCTGAGTTAAATGCAAAATGCCTTTCACACCATATAAATCAGGGCAAAATAGGCATAGGCCATACCAGGTGGGCCACACATGGTGAACCCAATGATGTAAATTCACACCCGCATATTTCAAATTCCGGTCGTCTTGCCATAATACACAATGGGATTATTGAAAATTATGATTCACTAAAAAAAGTTTTAGAAAACAGAGGCTATACATTTAAATCGGATACAGATACCGAAGTATTGGTAAACTTGATTGAAGAAGTGTTAGTCAATGAAAATATAAAATTAGGAAAAGCTGTTCAGATTGCATTAAACCAGACGGTTGGGGCTTATGCTATTGCAGTATTTGACAGAGAAAAACCTAACGAGATTGTTGTTGCCAGGCTGGGAAGCCCATTGGCTATAGGCGTTGGTGACAACGAATATTACATAGCTTCAGATGCTTCTCCATTTATAGAATACACCAAATCTGCCATTTATTTAGAAGATGGAGAAATGGGGGTTATTCGTCTCGGCAGAGAGCCTAGAATACGAAAAATTAAGGATGACAAACTCATCAATCCTTATGTGCATGAACTGCAAATGAATTTAGACCAGATCGAGAAAGGGGGCTATGAACATTTTATGCTTAAAGAGATATACGAACAACCAGACGCCATAAAAGATACATTTCGTGGTAGAATGCTCGCGGACGAAAGCTTGATCAAAATGTCTGGCGTTGATGATCATTTAGAAAAATTCCTCCATGCCAATAGAATTATTATAGCGGCCTGCGGCACTTCATGGCACGCTGGTTTAGTCGCAGAATATATCTTCGAAGACATTGCTAGAATACCTGTTGAAGTAGAGTATGCCTCAGAGTTTAGGTACAGAAATCCTGTAATTGGCAAAAATGACATTCTCATTGCCATTTCACAAAGTGGTGAAACTGCTGATACCATGGCGGCCATAAAACTGGCTAAAGAAAATGGTGCATTTGTGTTTGGTGTTTGTAATGTTGTGGGGTCTTCTATTTCTAGAGAAACGCATGCCGGAGCCTACACCCATGCCGGACCGGAAATCGGTGTAGCATCCACTAAAGCCTTTACAACCCAAATTACAGTTCTGAGTCTTATTGCACTCAAGTTAGGTAAGGCTAAAGGAACGATTTCAAACTCAGATTTCCACTTGTACCTTAACCAAATGGAATCCATTCCGGCTAAAATAGAGACCGCTCTTATACAAAATGAGCATATTCTCACAGTAGCCGATGTTTATAAAAATGCTAAAAATTGCCTGTACTTAGGAAGAGGTTATAATTTCCCGGTAGCCCTTGAAGGCGCATTAAAATTGAAGGAAATTTCTTACATCCACGCAGAAGGGTATCCGGCAGCTGAAATGAAACACGGCCCCATTGCGCTGATAGATGAAGAAATGCCCATTGTAGTTATTGCTACAAAAAAGGGACATTACGATAAGGTGGTAAGCAATATTCAGGAAATTAAATCCAGAAAAGGGAAAATTATTGCCATTGTAACTGAAGGGGACACCACAGTGAGATCTATGGCAGACCATGTGATTGAAGTTCCCGAAACATTTGAGGCCTTTACACCATTATTGACTACCATTCCCTTGCAATTACTGTCTTATCATATTGCAGTAATGCTTGGTAAAAACGTAGACCAGCCCAGAAATCTGGCAAAATCAGTAACAGTAGAGTAATTTCTTTAACTCAAAAAAGCAGAAAAATTTATTTAAAAAATATCGTCTTTTTTTTGACTTAAATCGCCTATATTTGCACACCGAAAAAACACACTAATTAAATTATATTCTAATGGCTCAAACTTATGGTACGATTGCCCAAATCATTGGACCAGTCATAGACGTAGCTTTTGAAAATTCTAAAGACCTTCCTCATATTTATGATTCTCTAGAAATAGAACGTAAAGACGGCTCTAAGCTCATCTTAGAAGCTCAATCTCACATTGGAGACAACATAGTAAGAACCATCGCTATGGACACTGCTGATGGTCTTTCCAGAGGCGCCAAAGTTACAGCTACCGGAAATCCCATTCAAATGCCCGTAGGCAAGGATATTTATGGCAGACTGTTTAATGTCACCGGAGACGCGATAGATGGTATGGATAATTTGCCAAAAGCGGGCAAAAAAGGCTTGCCAATTCATCGGGATGCTCCGGATTTTGAAGATTTATCTGTTTCTAAAGAAGTACTTTTTACGGGCATCAAGGTGATTGACCTGATTGAGCCTTACGCCAAAGGTGGTAAAATAGGCCTCTTTGGTGGAGCCGGTGTTGGAAAAACTGTTTTGATTCAGGAGCTTATTAATAATATTGCTAAAGGCCATGGCGGTCTTTCGGTTTTTGCAGGTGTTGGAGAGAGAACACGTGAAGGTAACGATTTACTTCGTGAAATGTTAGAGTCCGGTATTATTAAATACGGTGATGATTTTAACGACTCTATGGAAAACGGAGGTTGGGACTTGTCTAAAGTCGATAAAGAAGCCATGAAAGAATCTAAAGCCACGTTTGTCTTTGGACAAATGAACGAGCCACCGGGAGCACGTGCCAGAGTTGCTTTATCCGGACTCACTATTGCTGAATACTTCAGAGATGGTGCCGGAGATGGGCAAGGTAAAGACGTGCTTTTCTTCGTTGACAATATTTTCCGTTTTACTCAGGCGGGCTCTGAGGTGTCTGCACTCCTCGGGCGGATGCCTTCTGCGGTGGGTTATCAACCTACGCTTGCCACAGAAATGGGTGCCATGCAAGAACGAATTACCTCGACTAAAAGAGGATCTATTACATCGGTACAGGCCGTATATGTTCCCGCAGATGACTTGACAGACCCGGCACCGGCAACCACATTCTCTCACCTAGATGCCACAACTGTACTCTCGAGAAAAATTGCTGAGCTTGGAATTTATCCCGCCGTTGATCCACTGGATTCAACGTCGAGAATTTTAACTGCAGAAATACTGGGTGAAGACCATTATCAATGCGCTCAACGTGTAAAAGAGCTGCTACAACGCTATAAAGAATTGCAAGACATTATTGCCATTCTTGGTATGGAGGAGTTATCAGAAGAAGATAAACTAGCCGTATCACGCGCTAGACGTGTACAACGTTTCTTGTCACAGCCATTCCACGTTGCTGAACAGTTTACGGGTATGCCAGGCGTATTGGTTGACATTAAAGATACAATTAAAGGGTTTAACATGATTATGGACGGAGAACTTGATAAATACCCCGAAGCCGCTTTTAACCTGAAAGGAACCATTGAAGATGCCATTGAAGCAGGTGAGAAAATGTTAGCTGAAGACGATTAATTGAAATCAGCAATGTTCAATTTGCAGTTTCTAAAAAACTGAAAACTGAAAACTGCAGACTGAAAACTGTAGACTGAAAACTGTAGACTGAAAACTGAAAACTGAAAACTGAAAACTGAAAACTGTAGACTGTCAAATATGCACTTAGAAATTATTACACCGGAACAAACTTTACTCAGTCAGGATGTAGATGCCGTCACTTTACCGGGCTCTACAGGTGAATTTCAAATTTTGAATAACCACGCTCCTGTGGTGTCAACCCTAGCCAAAGGTTTTGTCAAGCTAGATAAACATGTACCCATCAATGAAAAAGCAAAGTCCTTTTTTGAAGAACGACAAAATAAATTAACTTTTACCATCAAAGGCGGTGTTGTAGAATGTAAAGATAATAAAGTCATAGTATTGGTTGACTAATCAAAACCCTCAAACACAAGAACATCTAAATCCGATTTAAAATTAAATCGGATTTTTTTATATAATATTGTAACAAATAGGTTTAATTCTCAACCTATATAAAAACTAATTCATCATGTATAGAACTTTTATCTCTTTAAAGTGGAAAGAATTTAGACGTTCCTCTTACTTTGAAGCAGCACTTGCCATTAAAATTCTCATGATTTTAGGAATAATCTATTTTGGTGGTATAGCTATCTTCTTTGGTGCTATTGGCTACAAACTATTACAAAAACTAATCCCGGAAGTTGACCCATTACTCACGGTAAATCAATTTTTGATTTACTGGATACTGTTTGATTTGGGACTAAGATATTTTATTCAACAAATGCCGGTAATGAATATCAAACCCTTAATGATTATTCCCATTAAAAGGCAAAAGGTGGTAAAATTTTTATTGCTGAAGACTTCAACTTCATTTTTCAATATTCTACCCTTGTTATTTTTTATTCCTTTTTCAATAGCACTGCTTGTTGAAGGCTATCACCCTCTTTATGTCTTGGGCTGGTTTGCGGGCATTGTAAGTTTAATTTTCATGAATAATTACGTGGTTTATCTTATCAATAAAACAAATTTATACTTCGCTATTATAGTTGGTGGGGCGATTATAATGCTTGCTCTTCAGAATTATGCAATTTTTGATATTACTGAATATGCCTATATATTTTTCCATGGCATGTACACAAAGCCGGTATGGGTCTTCATTCCATTATCGCTTTGTGTTTTGGCTTATTATGCCAATTACAAGTATTATCTCAATCATTTTTACATTGATGGTGCGGTGTCTAAAAAAGAAGAAAAGGTGAGGGCATTAGATTTAAAGTTTATTGATCATCTGGGTAAAGTTGCACCATTCCTTAAAAATGACATCAAAATGATCGTGAGAAATGCCAGGCCTAAGCAGGTCTTACTCATGTCTTTTTTGTTTTTATTTTATGGTTTAATTTTTTATACACAGGAGGTCTACAGAGATATGCCGGCGTTTTTAGCCTTTGCGTCTATGTTTGTGACCGGTGGATTCTTGTTATCTTTTGGTCAATTGGTACCATCCTGGGATAGCGAATATTACAAATTGATGATGAGTCAAAATATCCCGTACAGAGAATATCTAACATCAAAACTGGCATTGATGGTTTTTGCAACTGTGGTCTCTACCGTTTTGAGTTTACCCTATTTGTATTTTGGTTGGGATATTTACAAAATGATTTTAGCCGGTGCTTCTTTCAATATCGGATTAAATTCTTTTATCACCCTGTATGGTGGTGCCTTAAACAGGGTGCCTATGGAATTGAATGTCAAAGCCAAAGCTTTTCAAAACACCAACGGATTTAATTTAACCCAAATGCTGATTAGTATCCCAAAAATCGCAGGCCCGATGATTATATTTTACATCCCTTATAAACTTATCAGTTTTGATGCAGGCATAATTATTCTCGCGTTAAGTGGAATAATTGGACTTATATTTTACAATCCGTTTTTAAATCTTATAGAACGCATCTACCAAAACCAAAAATATAAAACCATTGCTGCTTTTGCAGAGAAAAAATAAAACCTATGATTACTATTAATAATATCAGTAAGTCTTATAACGGTGTTGAAGTATTAAACATTGACTCAATAGATATTCCCAAAGGCCAAAACTTTGGATTAGTGGGCAATAATGGTGCTGGAAAAACCACGCTTTTTAGCTTGCTTTTAGACCTTATACAACCCACCACCGGCCAGATAAGCAGTGGAGATATTGTGGTAAGCGAAACTGAAGACTGGAAACCCTATACTTCTGCCTTTATAGACGAAAGCTTTTTGATTGGCTATCTTACGCCTGAAGAATATTTTTACTTTATTGGTGATTTAAGAGGGGTAGATAAACCTGAAATTGATAGCTTCCTGTCTGATTTTGCAGATTTTTTCCATGATGAAATATTGGATAAGAAAAAATATTTAAGAGACCTGTCTAAGGGTAATCAAAAGAAAGTCGGGATTGTAGCGGCATTGATTGGTAATCCCGAAGTGGTCATTCTCGACGAGCCCTTCGCCAATCTAGACCCAACCACTCAAATACGACTTAAAGGAATTCTCAAAGATATTACAGAGCAAAAGCAAACTACAGTACTTATTTCCAGTCATGATTTGATGCATGTCACCGATGTTTGTAAACGTATTGTGGTCTTAGAAAAAGGGGAAGTGGTTAAAGACATTACGACAACGCCGGAAACTTTGAAAGAGTTGGAAGAGTATTTCAGTCAATAAACTAAATACGCAAAACTATATCCATTTTTCTTATAGATTTAATCTCTATTTTGCTTAAAAAACATGTTAAACAGGTTTGAGCTGTGCGAAGTTTGCAAGTTCGCAGCAGTATCATCTCAATACGCCTATTTTTCCTAAAAAGCAAATTTTAATTCAAAAAATCTTCGACCCGCTCTGAGGTCATAGGTCAAATGAGGTATTGTTTGCTTAAAATATATGACCCGTCCCGAGCCAATGATGTATTCGGAAAATATATAATTGACTTTGGCTTTTTGCTTAATATTAGTATTCATTTGTTATAACCTCACTTCCATTATGGTCAATATGTATGTTCTGCATAAATCTTATGATTTTTTGTCAGGAATACAGATTTGTTCGTCTTATCAACTTTAAATCTCTTAAAAGAAGTCATTAAATAGTACCAAAATTTTACATTTGGCATAAAATGATAAGCTTGAAATTTTATAGTCTTTTTGTTAGCAAAAACATTCCAAATGTATTCTTGTAAAAAAATGTGTACAAATGAACTATGGGCTTTTTTATTCGTATATAATTACAAATGTTATAAATATATATTTTGAAAATTAATGTTGCTGTTCTTATTTTTGCCAATTCGCCTGAGATTGATGCTCAGCGCAAAAACATATTGCACGGCGAAGGCTTATTTGAGCAACTGAATGCAGATTTAATTCAAAAAGTAAAGCACAGTCAACTGCCTTATTGTATCATTACCGATGAAATGCAAAAAGGACCAACCTTCGGTGAACGGTTTTATCATGCCATCAACGATGTTTTTAATTTGGGTTTTGATCAAATTATCACCATAGGAAACGACACACCTCAACTTCAAACTCGACATATTCTTAAGGCTCAAGAAGCGCTCAAACAAGGCAAAACCACTTTAGGGCCGTCTGCCGATGGTGGATTTTATATTTTGGGGATTCACAAAAACACTTTTGAACAATTAGATTTTCGAAATTTTTCTTGGCAAACTTCAAAGTTGTTCAGCCAAATTACATTAGCTATTGAGCAACTTGAAAACGATTTGCTTTGCTTAGATACTTTTGGAGATATTGATAATGTTGAGAGTTTAAAATACATTCAAAATTTTATCCATCAAATTTCAGCTCAAATACAAGGCTTAATTTCTAAAATAATTAAACAAGTTGAGTGTTTATTTTTCAATCTTGTGCTTTCTGATTTTGGTATCAGAGCAAATATTCCATTTAATAAAGGTTCGCCGGTTACAATCTGATTTCCCAAATCAAAAAAAACCAATTAAAAATCTTTATTAAAAAATATTCTCATGACAAGACTAATAGGCTTGTGTGTGCTTTTTTTTACATTAAACAGTATAGCACAACAAGACATCAATGTTACCGTGATTGATCTTAAAACCAATCAAAGTGTATCAAATATTGAGATCAAACTACAAAACGAAAATCAAGGTATAAGCCTTAAAAAAACTACAAACGAAAAAGGGCAAGTGGTGTTTAAAAATATTTTACCTTTAAATGGGTATCAAATCATTTTTGAAGGCAACGCTACATACGCCCAACAGCAATCTGAACAAATTGATATTCGCTCTAACGAAAACATCAATTTACCGTTTTACTTAATCTCCAAAGATTTTGCCGAACAATCTTTAGACGAAGTCTTGATTACCCAACAAAAAACCAGTCGTATCAACCGCAGAGATGCTGAAGTATCTTTTGAATTAGAAGCTCAAGAAATTGAAGAAATACCTGTTGAAGGTCGAGATATTACGCGGGTGTTGTTTAGAATTCCCAATGTAACTCAAGCCACGGGCTTTTTCCCTGAAGCACCAAATGTAAGTATCAACGGCGCTAACTCGCTTTTCACGTCCTATTTAATTGACGGTTTAGACAATAACGAGCGTTTTCTCGGTGGACAACGTTTTGCGATTCCGGCGGGTTTTGTGAAAGACATCACGGTCTTGACCAGTAATTTTTCAGCGGAATACGGCTTGACCAATAATGGAGTTATTGACATCACCACCAAATCCGGTGGAAATGAACATCACGGCGAAGTCTTTTTTGTCACCCGACCCGGCCCGGAAATTGACGGCCAAACGGATTTTGCTCAACGCGATTTGTCCGGCAATTTGGTTCAAGATGGTTTTGCACGTTACCAATCCGGGTTTGCAGTTGGTGGCCCGATTGTAAAAGATAAAACCTTTTATTTTATCAATTTTGAGCACACTACAGACCAAAAAGATAACCTTTTAAATTCGCCGGACTTAGGTGTTGTGGAAACAGTTGAAGGTACCAATACATTCAATTATTTTTCAGCTAAAATCGACCAGATTTGGCAAGAAAATTTTAGAAGTTCGATAAGGGCTAATGTTGGCGTAATTGATATAGAACGACAAGGTGGCGGCCTTGAAGGTGGCGTTACCTTTCCATCGGCTGGAAATGCACAAGAGCGTAACAGTATTAATCTGGCTTTAAAAAATGCTTATAATATTGGTAATATGAGTTTTGAAACCAATGTGCTTTACGGGCGTTTTCGTTGGAATTACGCCGATCCTGATAACGGCGCTTCACCACAAGTGACCCTAAGAAATCCTGCAGACCAGCCCATTGCGATTGTGGGTCATCCTGGATTTGTGTTTGATGAAATTGAAAATACGCTGCAGTTTCAACAAAAATTTAAGTGGTATTTAAACAATCACACCATCAAAGCCGGGTTTAACTACATTAGCGGTGACCACGAATTGTTTGGTGGAGGCAATCCTAATGGAAATTACATTGTGAGGTTAACTGAAGACCAACTAAATACACTCAACAACCAAAATATTGGCGGCGCCTTAAATGTCGATGATATTCCTCTTGATGCTGAAGTGGTGAATTATGGGGTTGAATTAAGACCTTCATCATTTGGCACCACCCAAAACATCACCTCGTTTTATGTGGAAGATTTATGGAAAATTAACGATAAACTCAAGGCTACCATCGGTTTAAGATACGATTACGACAATTTATCTAAAGGTGGCGGCAATGATGGCGATACCGACAATATCGCACCACGACTTAACTTCAATTACAAGCTCACTGAAAATTCTGTAATACGCGGTGGTTATGCCATTGCCTATGATAAAATTAATTATGCCATCTACAGTGATGCTTTACAATTGAACAACAATTCTGATGACTATAAACTACAAATTCAGGAGTTGATTGACCAAGGTTTACTGCCAGAAAATACCAATGTTGACCGTGTAACTTTTAATGGCAACCTGACGGCTAATTTTAGTAATGTCAACTTTTTAGAAGGCCCAACACCGGCAGATTTAGCCGGAAGCGAGCAAAATGTATTTTCTAACGAACGACGAATTTTAAACCCCAACGGTTACGACAATCCCTATTCGCATCAATTTACGTTAGGTTACCAAGTGCAATTGGAGAATGACAACTTGTTTTTTGTAGATGTTATGCACAATTTGGGGCGAAATTTGTTCCGTTTGAGAAATCTCAATGCTCCGGAACCATTTCCCATTGACAGCAATTTTTCAGCAGATGACGTGAGAAGCATAGAAGAAGCCGATGCGACTCGCCCAATCCCTATCGTAAATGGTGTAGGAATTATCGATGGACAAGAGGTGGAAGGTGTAGCGAGAAATGTAGTGATTACTGAAACCGAAGGTAAGTCTGAATATTGGGCAGCGAGTTTTAATTTGCAAAAAGCCCGCGGTCAAAACAACTATTCGTATCGCATCAATTATACCTTGTCATCGCTAAAAAATGATACGGAAGACATCAACTTTAGAGCGATGGATGCTAACAATTTTGAGGCCGAATGGGGACCATCTATCAATGACCGGACGCACAATATCAATGGGATTTTCAATTATTATCCGTTTGAAGGCACAACGATTACTTTGGCTGCACTTTTACAAAGCGGACAGCCCATCAACAGAATTCCGGATGGTGAAGTTTTTGGCACAACCGACTTGAATGGTGATGGCTCAGGCTTTGGCGATGCTTACGTGGGCAACAGTGACCGCTCACCCGGTGAATCCAGAAACAACGACCGTTTGCCGTGGAATAACACTTTTGATGTGGGCGTTCAACATCAATTTAAGTTGGGAAATAACCACCGCTTGGAGTTTCGTGCGGATATTTTTAATGTGTTGAATGCAGAAAATTTAAGTGGATTTTTTAACAATGCCACGCAAAGTAATCAAATTCAGGCTGGGCCAGCGTCTTCGGGGCGTTTTGTGCAGCGAAATGCCGGGCCGCCAAGACAGTTTCAGTTTGGAGTGAGGTATTTGTTTTAGTTTAAAATCAGACCTCACAGGTCTTGGAGACCTGTGAGGTCTTGAACTAATTAGATGACTATTTTTTAAAAAACATCTATAAATGGTAATTAAGAGATCGTCTTTGGCTTAGGGATAGAAGCGGCATCCTTTTTGATGTTTGGCTTAGCGAAGTTGCCTTTTGAGTGTGCCAAAAAATGGCACACTCAAAAGGCTTACTGAGACTTACCAAATACCAAAAAGATATAGCGGATAGCCCGCTCGAAGCCTATAAATATTTAAAATAAAAATGATGCATAAACCCATAATAACCATAATTCTAATCTGTTTTTTAGGCTGTAAAACCGACAAAAGTCATGAGAAAAGCGTGGATTTATCCGATTGGTCGGCGGTGGAAGCGCAGGGCCAAAACCAAAGCATGAATATGATGATGTGGAAAGGTGATCCAAAAATCAATGCTTATATGAGTGACTTTGTTTTACCCAAGGTTAAATCTCAATATGGGATTGATGTCAATATCGTCAGTGGACAAGGCAATATGATTGTGCAAAGCTTGATGACAGAATTGCAAGCCAACAAAAGCGAAAGCGAAATTGATTTGGTGTGGATTAATGGCGAAACCTTTTACCAACTGCGTCAAATTGATGCGCTTTATGGCCCGTGGACGTCGGTATTGCCTAATGCTAAATATATCAATTTTGACAATCCGTTTATTGGCAAAGACTTTCAACAGGATATTGACGGCTATGAGTTGCCTTGGGGCAATGTGCAAATGACTTGGATCTACGATTCTGCTAAGGTTAAAAATCCGCCACAAAACAAAGCCGAGTTGCTCGATTTTGCCAAAGCCCATCCGGGTCAATTCACCTTTGATAATCATTTTACGGGTTTAACTTTTTTAAAAAGTTTGATGATCAGTTTTGCCGAAAACCCCGATGAACTTTATGGCGATTTTGATGAAGCCACTTATCAAAAATACAGTCAACAACTTTGGAATTATATCAACCAATTGAAACCTTATTTATGGCAGGAAGGCGAAGCATTTCCGGAAAATGTCGCTCAAATGCATCAGCTGTTTGCTTCCGGTGAAATTTGGTTTAGCATGAGTAATAACGACAGTGAAGTGGATAATAAAATTAATGAAGGGCTTTTCCAAAATACCGCTCGCGCTTACGTGCCGGATTTTGGCAGTATTCAAAACAGTCATTATTTGGGCATTCCAAAATTGTCTCAGCATAAAGCTGCAGCTATGTTGGTGGCCAATTTTATGATTTCAGCCCAAGCCCAAGCGCATAAATCAAAACCTGAGGTTTGGGGTGATGGCAGTGTTTTGGACATTGAAAATTTGCCTGAAAATCAAAAACAACATTTTCAAAATATTGCTAAGCGCCGATATGCGCCACAGCGAAGTGAGCTTGATCAAAACGCCTTAATGGAACTCCATCCTGAATATATGATTCGTTTGGCTGAAGATTTTAGAACCAAAATTATAAATCCGTGAAGTTGAAACTTTATCCTGTTTTAATCAAGTTGTTGTTTGGGCTACTGATTGTTTTGCCTTTGGTCGCCGGGTTGAGCTATGCCTTAAGTTATAGTTTGGGTTTATCCGGCTTGTTAACCAAAGGCTTTACTTTAGACTATTGGCTAAAAGCCCTGATGTCGAAAAGTTTATGGATGAGTTTTTTATACAGTCTTAGTATCGGGCTTGTCAGTGTTGTGATTAGTTTGTGTATTGCGGTGAGTATGGCCTTAAGTTGGAATAAAAGCATACAACAAGGCCGATTTAGCTATTTTATCTTTTTGCCTTTATGTTTCCCGGCAACCGTGATGGCGTTTTTGGTTTTACAATGGCTTTCTCCCTCAGGCTGGTTTTCTCGAATCGCTTTTGAATTGGGGTTTATCCATAGTTTAAACGATTTTCCAAATGTAGTTAGAGATTTTTATGGTATAGGCATCATCTTTTGCAGTGTGCTCCTCATCACACCGTTTTTTACCATTTTGATGTCTAATATTTATAGAAATGAGAACCTTTTAGAATTAGAAAAATTATCCAAAACTCTCGGGGCGTCAAGCAGAAAAACCTTGAGACGTGTCACGCTTCCAATTTTATTTAAAAAATCTAAAATGACCTTATTATTGTTTGTCATTTTTGTGATGAGTTCTTATGAAGTGCCGTTGATTTTAGGGCGACAATACCCACAAATGGTTTCCGTTGCAATTGTGCAAAAAATTCAGAAATTTAACTTAGATGATATTCCCTTGGGGTTTGCAATGAGCGTGTTGTATGCGCTCTTAGTGATTTTGGTTTTAGTGGTTTTTGGCAAGCCAAGCCGTAAATATTTAAAACCCAATATTAAATGATAAGCAAAGTCTTAAAATATAGTTTTGCCATAACTGTGGTATTTCCAATTGTATTTTTATTGGGCCTGTCTTTAGCGCAGCAATGGCAATTTCCGGAAATATTGCCTCAAGAATGGACGTTTCAACATTGGGGTAACAGTTTGTTTAAACAAGGTGATATTTTAGAAAGTTTATTCTTATCTCTCGGTTTGTCATTGACACTGGCAAGTTTAGTTAGTGTATTAGCGTTTTTTATGTCTAAATACATTGCCTACAGTAAGCATAGACAGCTGTATATGCGCTTAACGCTTGTGCCTTATATTTTATCGCCTGTGGTCTTGGCGGTGATCTTTCAATATTATTTTACGGTAGCGAATTTATCCGGAAATTTTATCGGCGTGTTGATAGCACAACTTTTTTTTGCGTTGCCTTTTGGCATTGTCATTTTTAATAATTTTTGGAATGCGCATTTAAAGTCTATCGAACAACTCTCATTTACTTTAGGGGCAAGTTCAAGACAAAGCCTGTTAAAAGTTATTTTGCCTTTATCCAAACCTGCAATTGTGTTGTGTTTTTTTCAATCTTTTTTGGTGTCATGGTTTGAATACGGTCTCACCCAGTTTATCGGGTTGGGCAAAGTTAAAACCCTCACCGTGATGGTGTTTAATTTTATCAACGAAGCCAATGTGTTCTATGCGGCTGTAGCTTGCGTTATGCTTATCTTACCACCAATTATTTTGTTGTATTTGAATAAAAAAGTTCTAATTTTAGCCCGATGAGTCAAGCCTTTCTCCGCATACAACAACTCGATAAACAATTTGGTCAAGACCAGATTTTGAAAGGAATTAATCTTGAGTTAACCAAAGGCCAAACACTGAGCTTAATCGGTGCTTCGGGCAGTGGCAAAACCACTTTACTCAAAATTATAGCCGGACTTGAACGTGCTGATCAGGGTGAAATCTACCTTAGGCAAAAACGTATTGATGCACTCGATCCACAACAACGGAAAATCATTTACTTATATCAGGATGCTTTATTATTTCCACACTTATCGGCGTTTGACAATATCGCTTTTGGATTGAAATTGCAAAAGGCAAAACATATTCCAGCTCAAGTCAATGCCATGCTGGAAAAACTCGGTATGCAAGACCAAGGCCATAAAATGCCTCATCAACTCTCCGGTGGCCAAAAACAACGTATTGCTTTTGGCAGAGCTTTAGTGATTGAGCCGCAATTGCTTTTACTCGACGAACCTTTTGGCGCTTTAGACCCTGAAATTCGATCGCATATGCAAAAACTTTTCAAAAACCTGGTGTCGTCTCAAAACCTAACCGCTATTTTTGTGACACACGATTTAAAAGAGGCCATTATTATTGGCGACAATATTGCTAAAATTGAGCAAGGAAACTTGATACAATACGACTCTAAAAGTGCTTTTTATCAAGACGAGAAAAGTGGCGTAGAAGACGAAATTTTATTTTGGAAACACTTGAAAAACGAAACAAATGAAGACTGATTTTGACCACATAGAATCCCTGTATTGGGTGTTTACGCAGCTCTGCAACGACGACTGCGACCATTGCTACAACGACTCGAGTCCGTTTGGAGCTCGAATTTCAAAAGACGATTGTTTTAAAATCATCGATAATATGCCTAACAAAATCGATAGGCTGATTTTAAGCGGTGGCGAACCTATGGCCGATATCAAACTTTTGCATGCTATCTTAGATAAAATACAGGATAAATATCAAGGTCAAACCCAAGTTATGCTACAGACCAACGGCGATTTATTGAACGCCAAAAAACTTCAAGTGCTTATCGACAAAGGCGTTACCCGTTTTGACATTGCCAGTATAGACCGCTATCACAAACACGCCGGCAATCGCTTGATGGAACTGGCAGAGATTTTTGAAAGTTGTGGCGTCAATGGAGAAGATAAAGACCCCTTGGTGGACAGCGAAAATTATTTAACCGACAAAGATTTGAGTTGGGGCTATTGGGGTGCCAACGAAGAGATGTGGATTGGCGGCAATTGGGCACGTGGTAAGGCCTTAAAAAATGATATTCATTATAAAAATCCTGATCATAATTTCTGCACAATTTTGTCAGGTGCACGAAATTTTCTAGGGGGTTACGATGATATTCCCAACGAAATCAGCATCCAACTATGGCGTATCAACCCGTGTTGTCCCGGCACGCATTTTCCCATGGGTGATGCGCGACAAGAAAAGGTAGCAGACGTGCTACAACGTGCGTCACAAAACATTGTATTTAAAGCTTTAAATGATGGCGATCCCTTAAAAATGGGCAAAGCACTTGGAGTAAGCGAAGATGAAGCCAAAGCCAAAAACGATGAACTGGGCAATATTTGTTTGTATTGCGACCACTTTATGAAATGCCATAAAGATGAAATATTCGATAAAAATGGCGTAATAGCAAGCTAGTAGGGAGATCATAAGGGCTAAGCCTTGGCTTGGTTATTTATCTTAACTGCAATAACAGGCTCATGCTCAAAGCAGGTGTTTATTGCACCTTCCAAACAGATAAAGCTTGGGTTGTCCATAGGTGGAATTTGATCGGGCTTTAAGAGGATTAAAAACTCATACAACGG